>Ga0208391_1000087_pt1 | contig 44717 bp, 56 predicted proteins | sample Knorr_S23_td_Bot_FD_185612 | JGI IMG/M metagenome (GOLD analysis project Ga0208391, IMG submission 185612) | Marine microbial communities from Southern Atlantic Ocean transect - Knorr_S23_td_Bottom_ad_3770_LV_A (SPAdes) (version 2) | ecosystem: Environmental > Aquatic > Marine > Oceanic | place... | reverse complement strand
TATGCATGTAAATCCAAGTACTGTAGAGATATGGATCACCTATTGTGATATACACAACATTTTTTCCTTTCAAAACAGTTTCAGCCATTATTTTGGCATTTCTTTTCCAAGATGCTTCTAGAATATCTTTATCTTTAGTCATTGGGAAAATTAGTTTTATAATTTCTTGATTTTTTGATTTATCAATTATGGATTCTATTATTGATAAAGCAATGCTTGGTCTATCTTCTTTAGAAGCAGGACACATGATAATATCAGCATTTTGAATTGCTTTTACTGCTTTGACTGTAAGAAGTTCTACATCTCCAGGACCTACTCCAATTCCAATTAATCCAGGCATAATGTTCGTGCCTTTTAACCCAATTAAAAGTCTAGATTAAACTTTAGTAGCAGATATTATAGTAACTGGATTTCTGGCTAACATCATAGTACCAGTAGTAGTTTTTCTGCTTTTAGAAATAGTTACTTGAGTAATATCAATAGAATTAAACTTCAATTTATCAAGAATTTGTAATACTGAATAAAGTGTCTCAATTAGTATTGTACCAATTACAATCCTACCACCAGATTTTAGTTTATTTTCAGAAAGCTTAACTATTTCTGCTGTATCTCCACCTGTCCCTCCAATAAAAATAACATCAGCTTCTTCAAGATCTAATATTTTTTCTTTAGCATTACCAAAAATTACAGATACATTTGAAAGATTAAATTTTTTTAAATTCTTTTTAGTTAATTCAATAGCATTTTCATCATAATCAATTGCTAATACCTTACCATTTGATTCAATTTGAAATGATGCTTCAACAGAAATTGAACCACTGCCACAACCGATATCATAAACAGTTTGACCTATCTTTAATCTTGCTTTACTAAGTTGTATTGTTCTTACTTCTTCTTTAGTAATTGGAACTTTTTCTGCACGTTCAAAAAATTCATCTGGAATTCCCGGTGTTTTATAATTCCACATAAATTATCTTCCTATTCTTTATAATTAAATTATAAATTAATTCCCATAGAAACGTCACCAAGATGAGTTAGTGTATAACTAACAATCCATGTAAATAAATACAAAAATACATAGCTACCAATACCTTGTGTAACAATTTTCTTTCTATCAGAAGAGGGTAATTGCATTTTCATTCCTTTTGCAACTATTATTGTTGCAAAAAATATTATTATCATAAATCCAATTGATGCCCATCTCCTTTCTTCACCTTCAATTCCTTCAAAAACAAATGTTGCTGCAGCACCTGCAATTATACCTAAAGCAATACGTATCCAAAATAATTTAGCCAATTTTTTATCTTTATCACTTTTTTCTGCTTCACTGAGTGAAGGCTCTTTGGAAGGCTCCTTTGAAGCATCTAAAACAGGCTCAGATTTTTCTATTTCAGGAATACCAGTCGTATCAACAATTTTGGATTTAGAGTCCTCAGCTTCAGGCGTAGGTTCGGATTTTTTCTTTTTAAATTTGGCCAAATTAAATTTCTAGCGTGTCTCAAGCAAACCATGTTTAATATCTTTGGTCAGAATTTAAGCACGAGATAGGAAGGGTATAATTTCAGACATAAAATATGATAATTATGGCATTAGCTGGAATTGAATTAAGATATTTAGTTAACCAGATTTCTGAACAAGTTCAGGGTTACTATATCAGCAATATTTATGGAATCAACAAAGATAGTATTCTCTTCAAACTTCATCATACTGAAAAAAGTGATCTCTTTATGATGATCTCAACATCAGGTGTTTGGTTAACTAAAGTAAAGATTGATCAAATGGAACCAAACAGATTACTTAAAAGATTAAGAAGTGATTTACTGCGATTAAAATTGACAAAAATTGAACAAATAGGTGCAGAAAGAATTGCATATTTTACTTTTGAAGGATTTGGAAAAGAATTCATTTTAGTAGGTGAATTTTTTGGAGATGGGAATATTTTACTTTGTAACAAAGATATGAAAATTTTAGCATTACAGCATTCTATAGAAGTTAGACATAGAAAACTCAGTGTCGGATTAGATTATGCACAACCACCAGAAAATAATTTAGATATTTTTAATATAACAGAATCAAATTTTGATGATTTAAAAACAAGTGATTTAATTTCTGCAAAATGGTTTGGAAGAACTTTAGGTTTACCAAAAAAATATGTTGAATCCATATTTGAAATAACAAATATTGATCCAAAAAAAATTGGGAATTTATTAGCACCAGAAGAAGTAACTAAAATTTATGAAACAACAAAAAAAATTGTTTTAGATGTAGTATCAGGAAATCATGAACCAATAATAATTGAAAATGAAAAAATTGATGTTCTTCCAGTAAAATTAGGTAAATTAGAAGGTAATATTACAAATGTTAGTAGTTTTATTGATGGATTAGACACAGTTTTTACAAAAAAAATAGTTGAAAAAGGTAAGTCAATTCAATCTAGTGGATCTGATAAAAAAATTAAAGATTTAGAAACTCAAATTTCTGAACAAGAAAAAGCAATTCAAACTGTAAAAGAAAAATCAAAGAACATTACAAATGTAGCAAATTCTCTTTTTGAAATGGTTTCAAAAGGAATAATTTCAATAAAAGACACTTCTGCACAAAAAATTTTAGCAGTTAATAATTCAAAATTAATTAATGAAAAAGGAATATCAATAATTATTGTAGAAGATGAAAAAATTAAAATAAATACAGATTCTCCACTTCAATCAATTGCATCTGTTTTATTTAATCAAGCAAAAAAACAATCAGGGGCTATTAATTCAATTCAAGCAATTAAAGAAAAAACAGAAAAAAAATTAGCAAAATTTCAAAATCAAACAGAAGCTGAAAGAAATTTAGATGTTGTTTCAGAAATTAGAAAGAAAAACTGGTATGAAAGGTATAGATGGTTTATGACTACTGACGGATATCTTGTAATTGGAGGTAGAGACGCAGCATCAAATTCAGCTGTAATTAGAAAACATTTGGTAAAAAATGATAAAGTATTCCACGGGGATATTTTTGGTTCCCCCTTTTTAATTATAAAAGATGCAGAAAATGCACCAGATACAACAATGAATGAAGTTGCTCATGCAACTGTTTGTTTTAGTAGAGCATGGAGAGAAGGATTGTACGGAGTTAGTGCCTACTGGGTGCATCCAGAACAAGTAAAAAAATCAGCTCCAAGTGGAGAATTCTTGCCTAAAGGTTCCTTTACAATAGAAGGGACACGGAATTTTATCAAATCAGAGACTCTAAAATTGGCTGTTGGAATCATGATAGATGAAGATAAGAATTATGTGTTAACATGTGGTCCTCCAGAACCAATTAAAAAAAATTCAATCTGCTATGCAATAGTTGAACCCGGAGGAGGAGAAATGGCTGAGTGTGCAAAAAAAATAAGACTAGAATTTTTAAAAATATTTGAAGACATTACAAAAAAATTTAATATTGATGAATTCGTTCGCGCATTACCTCCAGGTAAAAGTCAAATTAAAGAAGTTAGTATGGGAGATTTAGAAAAACAGAATATTATTGATAAACAGATAGAGTAGATGAATCAGTATCAAGTGACATTTTAATTCCATTTTTAATTGATAGAAATTCTTCATCACTAATAGTAATTAATGGAATATTAGCTAATGCACATCCAGTAGCAACTGTAAGATCTGCTTTTTTACAAATCATTGCAAGTGGTGCTACATTGTTTGATTTTATAGAATAGATAGTGTATGCACCTACACTACTGCCAACACCTGATGGAAATACAAGAATAGTATCTTTAATTGCTTTTTCAAAAAGAGGGTGTTTTTTATCACTAATAATTCCAGTTTTTTTATCAACTGTTCCCAAAAAATTAATTGGATCATTTGATTTTAAAACAATACCTTCTACTTTTCCTGAAACTAAAATTTTATTCATCTTGTTTCATCTTCAACGATTTGTGTTAGTGATTTTAAATTAACATCCACACCATTAGAATTTTTAAGATAAAATGCACCTTTGATACTATTAGTAGTAACTGCATCAACATCATCTTTAGATATCAATGGAGTTAGACATGTACAACAATCAGCAAGAATTTCACATCCAGCACGCTCAAGTTCTGTTATGTAGCCAATTTTTTGTGCCTGTTCCTTTACAGTTCTAGGTAAGAAAACCATACATCTTTTTTGAAAAGAGCGACCTTTTAGTTTAGCAGCAAGATCAGAAATTTCATCTAAACCTAATTGAGGACTTCCTAGTGTAATCAAATCACCTTTTTCTGCAGTATTTAGCTCATCATGAACATTTTGCATTTCTTTTTCATCAAAATCTATTTTTTCAGTATTAGAATCACCTTCACCAAAAATAAATTTAGCACAAGTTCCAGATGTTCCCATTCCTCCGCACATTGCTTTACATTGTCTTTGATCCATTTCTCCAAGACCAGAAATGTTTACAGACGTATCACCGATTTTTCCAGCATAAAATCCTAACATCCCATATGTTAATTCATTTGGGTTTTTGACTTTCATTTGAATTGTAATATTTGGAGTATCTTCTTTTCGTAATGAAGAATAAGGACTTTTACCAACAATAGCACTAGCTAATGCACTAAATGCACTTTCTTTGTTTGTTTTTAAATTATCATAAGAATTTGCATGAATTGCAGCATTACTTTCTGCAAATGCAACTTGTGTTCCATTTTTAGGAATATCAAAAATTTCATATGGAATACAAGAAAATGATGGAATAACTCCCATTGTTTCATATGAATTTCTAATTGATAATTGCTTTGAAATAAAATTTTCATCTAATTTGTAATTAGATACATTATCAATATCAAATCCCATAGGATTCAAAGTTGTTTTTACTGTAACACGAGCATCCTTACTAATAGTAGATAGAAGTTCTTCACCAGCATCACCAATTGTATTATAATTTACACCAGAAAGATGAGCCCATTCAATTGGAATTAATTTTTCAGCATCGGTTGCTTCACCTGTTGCAACTAAAATTCTATATGCCATTTGCATAATTTCTCCTTGTTCACCTTTTAGTGCAGATTCTTCTTCTCGGGTTAATTCCAATGGTAAATTATCATTATTACAGTTATAATACTTGTACGTAGATTTCAATTGAAAATGAAAAAAATTCTTTCGGGAATGACAGATACCATGAATTCTGTAAAACCACCAAGAATTACAGCATTAAGAGACCTACATGATGCTGAAACAGGTCCATTTAGTATTTTAATTGGAACCATACTTTCTGCAAGAACTAAAGATGAAACAACTACAAAAACAGTAAAAGCATTATTTTTAAAATATAAAAATCCAGAAGATCTTGCAAATGCAAAAATCAAAGATGTAGAAAAAATAATTAGATCAATTGGATTTTTTCATGTTAAATCTAAAAGAATAATAGAAGTTGCAAAAATAATTCATAAAAAATACAAAGATAAAGTTCCAGATGATCTTGATACATTAATTCAATTACCAGGGGTTGGGAGAAAAACTGCTAATTGTGTTTTAGTATATGCATTTGAAAAACCAGCTATACCTGTGGATATTCATGTTCATAGAATTTCAAATAGATTAGGTTTAGTAGAAACAAAAAATCCAGAAGATACAGAACAAGAATTAATGAAAAAAATAGATAAAAAATATTGGATTGAAATAAATGATACATTTGTAATGTATGGCCAAAATATTTGTAAACCAATTTCACCAATGTGTAATGTTTGTAAAATTAAAAAAAGATGTAAATTTTATAAAACTAAGAACGCTTCTTAGTTAAAAATAATATTCCAACTAAAACTCCAATTCCTGCTGCAACATAAAATGGAAAAAATGCAAACATATTCTTTGCAGGATCACCGGATAAGATTTCTACAATCATAACTCCAGAATTAATTGCAGGTGGATCAGTACTTCCTTGCATTCCATGAACTGAATAAGATTCAATTTCAAATTTTCCAATATCCAAATTTGTTACAACTATTCTTGCACCGTTGTTTACAGTTAACCCTGCCCTATCAGTGTATGATACAATAGATTTTGCAGCAGGATACCAGCCTCGATCTAAATCCCTATGAACAACAATGTATCCTTCATCTGGTGTTTGTACTGCAATCCAGAATTTATTGTCAGGTTGTGGACCCATTCCAACTTCAATAAATTCATCATTATTTTCTTTATCATAAATTCTAAAAACTGCATGTCCTTCAGGATTTGCATAGAGTAAATTATTGTCAATAGTTACTTGCCAACTTATACCGTGATTATTATCAAGAGGAATAATTGGTGCATTTCGTAATACTGTATTGAATTCTTTCGCAGGGATTTCAATTGTTTCCATAATCAAAGACGGATTTTTTAATTCTTGAGCAAACGCTGGGGTAATTAAAAATCCAAGAAATAAAATTATCAAAAGTAAATATTTCATAAGTTAAGAAAAATTTGTTTGAATAAATATCTAATCAACAAAAGGTTTTGGATGTTCCAAAATTACCTTTGCTACTTCAGGTCTTAAAATAAATTCAGATGGTGCTTGTCCATTTTGAATCATTTCTCTAAGTGCAGTTCCACTAATTTGCTCTTTTACATCATTATCATGTGGACATGCCTTTGGAGTTGTGTATGTAAGGCATTTTTTACAATAAAAGAATGGTGGGAAAAATACTGGAGATATTTCTAACTCTGGATAATCATCAAAGATTTTTTGTGCTGCAAATGGATCATAAAACTTTCCTACACCTGCATGATCACGTCCTATGATGATATGAGTACAACCATAGTTTTGTCTCATAATTGCATGGTGTATTGCTTCTTTTGGACCTGCATACTTCATTTGTGTATGTAATGTTCCAAGTTTGCACCTATTTTCAGGATAGTATGATTTTATCATAGTTTCATAACATTTTACAATCACTTCGTCTACAAAATCACCAGTCTTTTTCTTACCAATTACTGGGTTTACAAATACACCATCACGAGTAGTTATGGATGTCTTTTGTAACATTTCATGTGCTACATGTGGTGGATTTCGTGTTTGAAAGGCACAAATTGTTTTCCAACCAGCTTTTTCAAAAGATTCTCGTGTTTGAATTGGTGTTAATCTATTTTTTCTAATTTCAGTATCATTTGGTCTTTGAATATAATCAATTTTTCCTCCAACCAAGAAATCTTTCATTGCCATTGTATATGCAACACCTGGATGCGATGAATCATTAGTACCATAGACTCCTTGAGCTACTTTTTCTTTATCAAAGGTAAATGTTTCATCAACATGTAATATTGCAATTCCAATACCATCTGGATTTTGTAATAAAACATCTCCTGCTTCTTTCATTTTAGAAGCAGTTTCTTCATCTACATCAAGTACAATTGGAATAGTCCATGCTAAATCATTTGCCAGTCTTCCACGAGATATAACACTTTCAAAGTCTTGTTGTCCCAAAAATCCTTCCAAAGGACTAAAAATTCCATCTGCAATGTTTTCTACATCATTTGCTAAATCTTCAGTAATAGTAATTGAAAATAATCCTGCAGGTTCCAGTTTAGTAATTCTGTTAATTAGAATTCCACCATGGGCTTTTATTGAATTATTTTCTGACATATTGGATTCGCTATTTATGGTCTATATGAAGGCCACACTCTTTATTGCCATCTTGTTCCCACCACCATCTACCTGCACGAATATCTTCACCAGGTTTAATTGCTCGAGTACAAGGTTCACATCCAATACTTGGAAAACCCTTGTCAAGAAGACTATTGTATGGTAAATTATTTTTTTTAATATATTCTTGAATTTGATCCCAAGTCCAATCAATTATTGGATTAATTTTTAGAATTCCACCATGTCCATGATCCAGTTGAAATATCATAACATCTTCACGATTTTTTGTCTGATCACGTCTTAATCCTGTTATCCAACCATCTAAAGTATTCAACATTTTATTCATTGGATGTACTTTACGAATTTCACAGCAAAGTTCTCTATTGTCAACACTATCATAGAAAAGATTCATTCCTTTTTCTTTGACCATTTCTTCGACTTCTATTGTATCAGGAAATAATACTTCAATTGAAATATTGTATTTTTTTCTAACAATATCTATAATATCATACGTTTCTTGTGGAAGTCTTCCAGTATCAAGAGTAAAAAATCTAAAGTCAGGATTAAGTTTTAACATAATATCCATTACAACTGCATCTTCTGCTCCAAAACTTGATGCTTTAGCAACTTTAGGATGTAAATTATCAGACACCCATTGTAATGCCTCTTCGGTAGTTTTAATTCTAGAATTAAGATCGTCTACTTGTTCTTGTGTAAATTTTGTCACATATTTATTTAAAATATTTCTTTTATATTGATTGCCCAAAAATTTATGCTAAATTATAAACAAGTAGAATTTAAAACAAAAAAGATGAATGAAACATCATATGTAGTAGTTTTTCCAAATACATTTTCTAAAAATAAAATTCCACAATTAATTAAAAATATTAAAAAAATCCTTAAGATAAAAAATCAGAAATACAACTCTGTAAAACGTGATGGAGATATTATTTTAGTTGATGCAAATGATCCAGTTTTTGCATCATCAGCTATTAATTTATTATTTGGTGTTAAAAAAATTGCTATCGCACGACAAGTAAAAAATAATTTTCAAGATATTATTTCAGAGATTACATCGATCGGGGGCAATTTACTATTAAAAGGAGAGAAATTTCTTGTGAAAGTGGAAGGAACATCTAAAGGGTTTCTTGTTAAAGATATTGAAATTGCTGCTACATCTAACATAATAGAAAAAAAATCAAACTTGGGAGCTCATCCTGGAACCGATGAAAATTTTGATAAATTGTTATACACATATTTAACAAAAAATAGTGCATACATTTGCATTTTTTCAGATACCGGTAAAGGTGGAATTCCATATCAATCACAAAATGAAAAAACAATTTGTGCAATTTATGATGAAATATCTGCAGTTTCTTGTTATGAGACAATCAAACAAGGATATGATACAAAAATTATAGTGTGTTATAGACAAAAATCTGAATTAATGAATTTAGCAAAAATAATTAATCAAATTATTCCGAGATTAGTACAAGAAAAAGTGGAGTTGGAATTTTATCATTTAAAAATAAAACCAAATGGAACTAAAAATTACTTAGTCTATCTGAATTCAATATTAGAAATTATGTTAAATTATTCAAATAATCGCATATCATTAGCTTTATCACCATCAATATTTTCTACAAATTTTATTGATAATTCATTAAATCACGTATTTACTAAAAAGAAAATCCCAATTATTCCACTTGCAGGTGTAGATAATGGATTATTTCAAGAAGCAAAAGAGATAGGATTAGAACGAAATATCAAAAAATTAGAAAAAATGGTCAGTATTAGTTCAAATGATGTTCCTGTTTTTTCTAAAAAGGAAGTAGAATCTGCGCTTAAAACAAAGCAAAAAATCTTTGTTAAATTAGGACCAAATAACGTTCATGATATTTTAGACTCATTAAATGAAAATCATTGAAAATTTAAACAGCATATTTGATGAAAAATTGTGCTCAAAATAGGGGAATTTATCTATCCATGGGGAAGTGGTCATTATTCACGAATGATGAGACTAAATGATGCATTATCAGATCAAATTAAGGATGAATTTGAAGTTCATTTCTCAAGTAAAGATCATGTTTATGAAAAATTATTAAAAAAATTTCCAGACAAAAAAGAAAAAATTCATGAAATTTTGATGCCAACCCCAATCGATGGAAAATTTGGTCCTAGTGTTTCAAAATCTTTAATGAATATACTATTGCCAATTGCAAATAATCCTTCATTGATAAAACAGATTGTAAATTATTTGAGAGAAGAAAGAAAACTGTACAATAAAGAAAAATTTGATTTGGTAATAAATGATGGAGACATGGGATCAAATATTTTAGCAAAGAATAGGAACATTCCAAGTCTATTTGTGACAAATCAATTTAGACCAAAATTATATAATTCAAGATCATATCTGTATCCATCGTTAATTTTCATAGCAAAACAGATCAACAAAGCATCAAAAATTCTTGTTGCGGATTCTCCCCCTCCATATACAATGTGTGAATATAATCTAAATTTCATAAAAGAGTCTGAAGAAAAAGTGGTTTATGTGGGACATTTTACAAATAGTAAAAAAATTAATAATGAAACTGAAACCGATTTAGAAAAATTAGTTAAAGATAATGATTTTGGTTATTGGATGAGAACAGGTAATAAATCTACAAATGATGGAACAGGTCAGAGATATGAAGAAGTATTTCATCAAAATGAAATGAAAAAAGAAAAAAGAATTATTTCACATGCAAGAAATGAATTATCCATTGATTCAGTTATAGGAAAAGATGGTAAAAAATATTCAATTTCAGATGCATTAGAAAAAAAAATTGATTGGATACAAATTGATATTGGTTTTCTTTCAGAACAAGAAAAAGATACAGTTTTGAATTTATGTAAATATGCTGTTGTTAATGGTTCTCATACTGTAATGGGTGAGATAATGGGTGGGAAGTCAAAACCAATAATTGGAATTCCAATTTATGATGAACATACAAATAATATCAAATGGGCTGAAGAGAAAAATTTGGGAGTTTTAGCCATAAAAACAAAGTACGTCACAAACGCAATTTCAAAAATTAAAGAGAATTATGATGATTTTGAAGATAATTTGAAGGATTTTTCAAAGAATTTTGTTCCTAATGGTGCTGAAAATTCGGCAAAAATTGCATCTCAAATCTTAGAAGAAAAGAGATAATAGATTATTTTTAGAATTTTTATCATCTGGCACGCGGGATTTCGATGGGCGAACGGACCGCAAGGGATGATGAAAAAATCCGCGTGTCAGATAAAATATCGATCAATAAAGAATGTGGGAACGCTTTTATGGAAAAAATTAATCAGAATTTTATTGGTTGTTTGTCCTGAATGCACAGCAAGAGCGAAAAAGAAAATTCTAATTAAATATGAAGAAGAAGTAGAAGAAGAAAATAGAGACAGACAAGATCTTTACAAATTATACGATGAAGTTGAAATTCCAATGGAAATGGATAAAAATACAAAAAATTTCATTTGTAAAAAATGTGGATTATATGCATCAAGAGAACAAATATCAGATATTAGATACAAATTAAATCAAAAAGAAAGAACACGTGATGATAAAAGTGATGACTATCTTGAATGGTGGAATAAAAGTAAAAAAGATAAAAATCTAGATAATTAAAATTGATTTAACAATGGTAAAAAAGAAAGATGAAATCCCAGATTGGGTTACTGATGAAATTCAAAATGCTAAATTCAAAAAACCTAAAGAACTAAAAATATCAGGATATGTTCTAGAGATTTATCAAGAAGATAATAAAATTGATACTCAATTGTATGATCCAGTAGAAGATGGAAGACAAATAGTTACAATGGATGTGTCAAAAAAAATCAAGATTTCAGAATTAGAAAAAGGACTTGTTTATGAATTTGTTTTTGATCAACATAAGGCACCAATAAGCAAAAAAGTTTCAGAGTTTTTAGAAAAAGAAAAAGAAATCGAAATGAATGCAATTTATCAATTTGATTTAAAATCAATAAAATTGATAGATAAAAGTTCTAGTGAAGCATCAGAAGATAATAGTGAAGAATAAGACTACTTAACAAGTAATAGTCATGTCAAAAGATAATTTTCTAATCAATATAGCACATAATGATTCTAAATCTGTTAAAATTTTAGTAATAACAAAACATGAGTTATGGATACATATAGAAATATTTCAATTTTTAATTATTCGACAAAATTACAAACAAGGAAATTTATACAATAAGATTAGTTTTTTATCAAATGCTTACTGTTTTTGGGTCTACAGCCTTAGATACAATTAGAACTCCAACTAAAACTCTAAAAAATGTTTTAGGAGGAGCAGCAACATATGCAGCTATTTCATCAAGTAATTTTGTAAAAACTGGATTAATTGCAGTTGTTGGAGATGATTTTTCAAAAAAGAACCACAATATTTTATCAAAATATCTAGATTTACAAGGATTGGTAATAAACAAAGGTAAAACATTTCGATATGATGGAAGGTATGACAATACTCTAAGCACAAGATCCACTTTAAAAACAGAATTAAATGTTCTTGAGAATTTTAAACCAGTAGTACCTGAGGAATATAAGAAATCACAGTTTGTTTATCTAGCAAATAATGATCCAGAGCAGAATACTTCATTAATTAAAGAATTTGATAATGTAAAATTTTCAATGTGTGATACTATAGATTTTTGGATATCAACAAAAAGAGAGGCAGTAATTAAAATGATAAAAAATGTGGATGCAGTTGTAATTAATGATGAAGAAGCTAAACTTCTAACAAAAGAACATAATTTAATCAAATGTGCAAAAAAAATGAAAAAATGGGGTGCAAAATATATTATAATTAAAAAAGGCGAACATGGTTCTTTGTTATTTTTTGATGATGTGATTTTTCCTACTGCAGGATTTTCATTAGAAAATGTTGTAGACCCTACTGGTGCAGGAGATTCATTTGCAGGTGCTATGATTGGATATCTTGCTAACAAAAAAACAACAAAGATATCAGAAATTAAAAAAGCGGTAGTTTATGGGAATGTACTTGGTTCATTTGCAGTTGAAAAATACGGTTTAGATGGATTACTAAAAATAAAAAAAGGGGATATTGCAAAACGTTTGAAATCATATGAAAAAATGATACAATTCTAAAAAGACTTAAGTTAAATTATTTTTTAAAACAAATTATACTTTGTCTGAAAAAACAGAAGATAGATTAGATGAAATTTTCAAACTCCAAAAAAGTCTATCTGAAATAATGAAATTAGATAGATATCCAAAAGATGCAGAAAATAGAGTTTCGGCATTATGTACTGCTATAATGCATGAAGCTGTAGAATTACAAAGAACTACAAATTGGAAATGGTGGAAAACCCCTACTGAATTTAACGAAACTGAAGCTAGAGAAGAATTAATTGACATATGGCATTTTGTTGTTCAAGCATCACTTGAATTGAAACTAACTCCAGATGATATTTTAGATGAATACAAAAAGAAGAATCAAATTAATCATGAAAGACAAAAAAATGGTTATTAATTTAATTTAATTTTATTAATAATTAATTCAATATTTGTTTCACCAATTAAATTTACTAAAGTAATTTCTTTTTGAAAATATTGTATTTCTGATTTTGATGCTGTTAAAAATGGATCAGGACTAATTGAATTAATAATTCTGTTATTTTCATCAATTCCATTTTTATGTAATTGAAATAATGAATGTCCAGATTTATGACCCCAAACTTCTTTTCCACAAACAATAATTGTTTTAATTTTTCTATTTTGATTTACATATTTGATAATTGAATCAATTCCTTTATTTTCACTAAATAATCGTCCAACAATAGCGAAATTATCAATAATTCTAGAATTTTTAAATTCTTTTAGTAATTGGATGCTAGAAAGTGTACATATACAGATGGAAGAATTAAGATTTCCCACATAGAACTCTTCAGGAATTGGTAAAAGTACTTCACAAATCTTACCAATTGTTTCACCTAGTTTGTTCAAAGTATTTCAGAAATAGTTTTTGCTATAAATTCAATATTTTTTGAAGTCACTTTAGGATGAATTGGTAAAGAAAGTGCATGGGAAGCAGCCCAATCAGTAACAGGTAATTTAATTTTTGATTTGTAAAATGGTGTTTTATGTACAGGGATTGGATAATATGATGCAGCCCCTATTCCTTTTTTGTTAAGCTTTTTCAAAAGTGGGTTACGTTTTGATGTGATAACGGTATAAAGATACCAGTTAACTTTTTCATTTTTTCTTTGTTGTGGAAGAGTAAGACTAGACTTTGAAAGTAATTTTGATAAAAGTTCTGCATTTTTTTGTCTAGTTTTTAAAAATTTTGGTAACTTTTTCATTTGTACTGTTCCAATAGCTGCATTAATTTCAGGTAATCTCAAATTAAGACCAAGAATTCTAGTATCATATCCTTTAACCATGCCATGATTTCTAATCATTAGTAATTTGTCTCTGAGTTTTTTATTGTTTGTAACAATAAATCCACCTTCTCCAGATGTCATTACTTTTGCTGGATACATACTAAAACATCCCATTTCAAAGAAAGTTCCAGTATGTTTTCCTTTGAAAGTAGAACCTAGAGATTGAGCTGAATCTTCTATAATTGGGATATTAAATTTTTTAGCAATTTCAGAAATTTTATCTAAAAAAGCTACATTCCCATAAAGATGTACAGGGAGTATTGCTTTACTATTTTTTGTAATTTTTTTCTGAAGATCATCTGGATCCATTGTATAATTTTCTTTTAAAATATCAACAAAAACAGGTTTTGCACCAGTAGAAACAACAGCATTTGCAGTTGCAACAAAAGTAAAAGACGGAATTAAAACCTCATCACCGTGTTTAATATCTAATGCATATAGTGCTGCTTGTAAAGCTGCAGTACCAGAATTTACAGCAATAGTATATTTTGAATTTACAAATGAAGAAACAGATTTTTCAAAATTTTGAACATGTTTTCCACCTTGATTGGCAGAAGAAGTTAAGGCACCATTTTTAAGAATAGATGTAACTACTGAAATCTCTTCCTTGCCTACAAAAGGAATGTTTATGGGTATTTTCAATAATTCATCACCTAATAACTACGCTATAAATCTCATTTAATACGTATGAATTTTTATATTTCAAAAATTGGCAAAGCATAGAATGAAGCCACGTCATTTAGAAAAAACAGATACGGGTTACAAAGTATACTTGTACATTTTCTATATTTGTGGAGCTATTATGGCTTCAACATTAATTTTTGGTGTTTATGCAACTATGTTAGAGTGGTTAGCAAATGGAACATATGTTATGGGTGAAGTAATTCACAATACAACTATTCCTTTTGAAAATTTTGCTAGAGTTTCAACTTGGATATTTTTTTCTACAATAATTGGATGGTACTGTGTTACTAGAATTGGTTGGAAACGAACAGCAGGTAATAAAATTATTGGAACTAGAATGGCTCTACTTCAATTAATGCTACTTGGATTTGCAATAATTTCTTTTTATGAAGTATTATACAATTTTACAGTTTTAAATGCACAAATAACAGCAGGAATTATTGATGGAATAGTTCCTGATATCGACATGTTGTCAGTAGCGTATCCAGATCCTGATCGGCCATGGAATTTAGTTTTTGCAACAAAAATATTTCTTGCTGGATTTATTATTAGTGCACATGCATTTTATCTAAGTGTAAAACCTAGAAAAATCTTAGAAGATGAAGAATCATAATCAATTTTGTATAATTTATTAAAATAATTTAATATAAAATTATTTTTTATACTATTATATCTACAACATACTATGGGGTTATTTGGATCTAATAAAAATAAATTAAAATGTAAAAAATGTGGAACTGTTTTACTAGACTCTGAAAGATTGAAAAAACATCAAGAAAAAGCCCATAATAAGAAAAAAGAGAAATGTAGAGCTTGTGGTACAGAATTTGATTATGAAGAAGAATTAAGAAAACATAAGAAAAATTGTAAATAATAATTTTAGAAATTATATAAATTAACTAAGATTTTGCTGGTTTTTTTAATGATTTTTCAATTGCTTCTAAATTTGCAATCTGATTTTTAGAATTTAAAGTGAGAGTTTGAATCATTTCAGAGCCTAATTGAACAGATTGTTCAGGCAATGTTTCTAAAAATTTTTCTAATCCTTTTTTATAATTATTAATTAATTCTAGTCCTTCTTCAAGAGTCACAAAGATTGTAAATTTTCCCTATATTCAAAGATTCTAAATATAATAATTATTTTAAATAACTTTATAGGCTTAGATTTTAAAACTTGTTTTGATTTGGATATTACTGAAAAAGTATCTTTAATTAAAAAATCTCCAACCGAAGAGATTGTAACTGAAGAAGAATTAACTGAATTATTTAAAACAAATTCTTCACCAAATCATTATATCGGTTTAGAAATTTCTGGTTTTTTACATCTAGGTAGTTTGATCAGTACTGGTTTCAAAATTAATGATTTTATTAAAGCTGGAGTAAATTGTACAATTTTTCTTGCAGACTGGCACACAATTATCAATGATAAACTAGGTGGTAACTGGGATACAATTTCTAAAGTTTCAAAATATTATCAAGATGCTTTCAAATTAGTATGTCCAGATGCAAAAATTGTTTTAGGTTCAAAATTATATCAAGAAAATCCAGAGTATTGGTCAGATCTTGTGAAATTTACAAAGCATATGTCATTGAAAAGAACTATGAGAACTCTAACAATTATGGGACGTTCAGAAAGTGATGAAAAAATTGATGTTGCCAGATTACTTTATCCAGCAATGCAAGCAGTTGATATTCATTATTTGGATGTAGATATAGCACATGCTGGAATGGATCAAAGAAAAATACACATGTTAGTTAGAGAAATTTTTCCTAAAATGAAATGGAAAGTTCCCGTTTCTGTCCATCATAAACTACTTCCAGGATTAAAAAATCAAGGAGATACAGAATATGGTGAAGAATTAAATAAAATGAGTAAATCTGATCCTAATTCAGGAGTATTTATTCACAATACAGATGATGAAATTAGAAAGAAAATTAACAAGGCATGGTGTGATGAGGGAATCATAGAAAATAATCCCATATTAGCAATTGCAGAATCAATAGTTTTTAGTAAATTTAATGAAATGAGTATTGAAAGACCTGAAAAATTTGGTGGTAACATAATATATTCAAATTATAAAGACTTGGAAAATGATTTCAAAGAAAAGAAATTACATCCTGGAGATTTGAAACAAACTGTTGGGAATTATTTAGTAGAAATTATATCCCCAATAAGAGAAAAACTAAATCTTAGTGAAGAATTATCTGAAACAATAAAGAAAAGCTTCTAAACTTTAAGATCTGGATTAGTTTGTTCTTCTAAATTATATTTTGATTTGTATCCTCGTGGATTAATCATTAGATCTTTGTAATTATATGTAGATGAATTCCCAATAATTACAGTACTAATCATACCCAATTGATCTGAATGATTAAGTAAATTTTCTAAATTAGTCATTACAATTGTTTCAGATTCTCGAAATGCACCTTTGATTATTGCAACAGGTGTTGTAGATTTTCTATATTTAAGAAGAATTTTTCTAGTATCTTGTAACTGATGAACTCTTTTTTTACTTGCAGGGTTATAAATTACAATTACAAAATCACCTTGTGCAGCTGATTCTACTCGTTTTTGAATTATTTCCCATGGTACCATAAGATCACTCATACTTACAACAGCAAAATCAGTCATTAGAGGTGAACCAACTATTGATGCACAAGAATTTAGAGCAGATACACCTGGAATAATTTCTACTTTTAAATCACTAGAAGGATCCCAATCAGTTGCAGCAAGTGTTTCATAAATTAGTCCAGCCATTCCATAAATTCCAGGATCTCCACTAGAAATTAATGAAACAATTTTTCCAGATTTTGCAAGATCAATACATTGATGAGCTCTTTCAACTTCTTGTGTCATAGCATAACGATGAATAGTTTTACCTTCTATTAGATCTTGAACCAAATTAACATAGGTTTCATATCCAACAATTGTATCACTTTCAGCAATTACTTCTTTTGCTCTAAATGTCATATGATCATGATGTCCAGGACCAACACCAACTATGTACAATTTACCAGTCAATTTTAAAATAATTTTTCTTTTAACTAATTTATCCGTTTAGTGATATTTCTATTGAAATGGATCTACTGTTGGAGAATTAATTACATATTCATTATTAGTTGGCCGTGCAATACTAACAGTTAGTAGATCTTCTTCATGGAATGAATCAATATCAGATTTTGTTTGTAAAATTTGTGCTAATTCTGAATTATGCCATTCAATAAGATAAATTTTGGAAATTGGACTATAATTTTCTTCATTAGAAGAAACACTTGAAATTTCAGGTTGAAAACCTAATGAACCAGATCCTTTAATTCCATTTTTAAATTGAAAAAGATCAGTTATTCCTGAATAATTTAATAGATTTGCAGATGCTGGAGAATATGCAATTCCCATTAATTCTGCTGGCCCTAATGGAGTTGCATCCGTAATGATATAGTAAATTGTTCTGCCATCAGAATCCCAACTTCTATGAGCTACAAAAGTTACAGAAAGTTCATCTTGATTAATTTCAATAATTTGACCTCCAGAATGAGACATTTCATTAGTAATTTCCATATCAGAACGTACTTTCATCTGACCATCAGGCCATACAATTTGAGGAATATTAACAATAATGTTTGTTTCATTAAATTTAATTCTACCAGATTTTTCTGCAGCGATTACATCAGATGCTGATTTAAAAATAATTTCTTTCTGACCTGTTTTCCAAGTAACTTCAATTATAGATCCTAATGCAGTATAGTCTAATTTTTTGGGGGTACTAGAAAATATTTCATTTTGAAATCCAAAAATACCATCTCCTTCAATTCCATTTTTAAAAATAAAAAATTTTTGAATATTACTATGAGGTATATCCTTAATTGTTTTAGATAATTGAATATTCCATTCTTGTTTTTTTGAAATAATATTTGTATAATCTTTATCACTAGCATCAGTAATTATGTAAAAAACTTCATCTCCATTGTAAATTCCCTGATGCATTGGAATTGTAACTGGAACATTAGCTCTTGAAAGTAATAATGAAGGATCTTCTTTTTCAAATTCAAATTTTTGTACAAGTACTTGAGTAGGTTGGCCTCTAATCCAACCATCAACACTAACAGTTGTAGTAAATTCTTTTGAATTTGAAGAATGTAATGCAAGTCCAGCACCCGTAAATTCAAAGGAACCTGATTTTTTTTCAGGATCAATTAATGATAGTCCATAAATTATATTTTCATTAATAGTCCATGTGTCCTGACCTTTTACATCATTTGGGTTAATTTTATGTAAAACAAATATGTTTACAGATTCACTTGAGGTAAATGTCATAGAACCATCATAAAGTGTACCCTCATTTGGAGATAAAATAAATGCTAATTGATGATTTTCATGTTCTAATCCAGGATCTGGAGATGATGAAATAGTTTGAGTAAAATGAATTTTTTTTCTAGAACCTGCATCAACATATTGATCAGATAAAGATGAAACAGAAATAATACTAGTAATTAAAATTCCAACAATCAAAATAATGAGAATTTTTTTCAACAATTTTGACTGAATTTATTAGTTTAAATGATTTGTCTTAATTGATTTTATCTAGTGTGAATGCGTTATGTATTGCACGTACTGCTGAATCAGCATCAGAATTTTTAACAACAAATGCTAGATTAAGTTCAGATGAACCTTGAGTAATCATTGATACGTTTACTTTATTTTTCTCAATTGCTCCAAAAACTTTTGAAGCAACTCCAACTGTGCCTCTCATTCCAGAACCAATTAATGCAATAATAGATACTCCAGTAGTAATTTCTAATTTTTTAATGATTTTTCCTAAAAGATCCATCTCCAATACATTAACTGCTTTATCAAGATCAGTATTTTTCACTACGATTGTAATACTTGATTCAGAAGGATTTTGAGAAATCATCATTACATTAATTCCAGCTTTTGCTAAAGTTGAAAATATTTTAGCTGCAGTTCCAGGTGTTCCAACCATACTACCACCACGAATATCTATCAAGCCATTATTACGAACATTACTTACACATTTTACAGTATTTTTTACAGAAGTAGAAGGTGATGCAGTAACTAAAGTTCCTTCATTATTTGTATTAAAAGAATTTCTAATTTTTATTGGTATTTTTTTAGACAATAGAGGCTCAAACGTTCTTGGATGGATTTGTTTTGCACCAAACAAAGCCATTTCAATTGCTTCAGCATATGATACTTCTTTGAGTAATTTTGCATTTTTGACAATTTTTGGATCTGCAGTCATAAGTCCATCAACATCACTCATTAACCAAATTTCATCTGCCTTTATACAAGAACCAATAATTGTTGCTGAATAATCAGAACCTCCTCTACCAAATGTAGTTGTGTGTCCATGTTGATCTGCACCTGCAAATCCTCCAATTACAGGAATTGTTTTCTTGGAAAATAATACATCAGTATTTTTTGATACTCTTAATCTAGTTGTATCCATAAGTGGTTTTGATTCACCAAAATTAGAATCAGTAACAATACCGATTTCTTTACCAGTCAAAGGAATTGATTTTTTTCCTAAATCATTTATTGCTGCTGAAACTAATTTGACAGATAATCTTTCACCAAATGAAATTAAATAATCCATTGATCTTGATGTTACTTCTCCTAACAAAACTAAACCATCAATTAAGGCAAGAAGTTCTGTAAAATCTTCATTTAATTTTGCTAATAATTTTTTTTGATCATTAGATTTTTTGATTGTTTGTTTTGCTAATTGTTTATGTCTATTAGTAATTTTTGACGCAAGTTGTTCTGCTTTAGATTTATTTTCTTTTTTAATTGACTCAGATATTTCAATGAGATCATTAGTGGTTCCACTAGTTGCAGAACAAACCAATACAATTTGATGTTTCTTAGATAATTCATTAACGTATTTAGCTATTGATTGAATATCATTTGTATTAGAAATGGAAGTCCCACCATATTTTAAAACAAGTTTCAATTCACAGTATCTGAATAATTTAATCTTTAAATGCTTTAACTTTCCACGCGTGGGGCAAGATAAAAATGAATTCTGCCAATATTGGCTACCTTAAATTCAATTCTAAGGGGTTTTGCGCTTGAAAATTCACATGTGATAAATCCTGCATTACTGCCTACTGCTTTAACTACAGGATTAAGATATTCTAGGCTGTAAGTACCAGTACTATCAGCTTTTGAAGAAATTTCTTCGATATCTTCAGCATCATTATCAAGATCAATTATTACTTCACCAGAATCACCTTTTCCTGAAAAATCTCCCTTAGAACCAGATGTATTGATAGTCAAATAATCAGATACAACTTGGACATCGCCGAGAATTTTATCAAATTTTGAAGAAGTTAAAATAATTTTTGAATCATATGGAATTTTTGGTAATGGTGTGTCAGTTGCAGAACTTTCAATCAAACGGATTTTGTATTTTTTATTTTTTCCAACTGTTACAAGTAACAATTTTTCTTCAGAAATACTAATTTCAATACTATCTTTTTTGTCTGCTCGTTTGATAAGTTTTGAAAATTCATCTATTCTAACTCCAAATTTAATATCACTATCACATTCATATTTTTCAAATGCAGAATTTGGCCAAGATATATCAATAAGAGCAACATGAGATGGATCCATGCCTCGAAAAGTAATCCCTTCAGCTGTTGCAACAAAAGTTGCTTCTTCAACTAGTGTAGATATTGCAGATATGATAGCTTTAAGATCATCTGAACCATTTGTTTTTGCTGCAAAAGTCAATTTAATTTTCTTGACTATAAGTTCCAGTTAAACCTTATGTGTAATCACGCCAAGTGTATTTACATTTTTGACAACGATAGAATCTAGTTGTTGGTTCATCTGCACTTCTAGTTTGAAACATCCAACCAACTGCTTCATCATGACCACATTTTTCACAATCTATTTTTAATGTTGGATGAGATTCTTCACCTTCATTTCCTTCAAAAGCAAGAAGTGAAAAGTCTGGTTCTTCTTCAGCAATAATTTTTTTCTTTTGTGTTATTTGTTCTCCTTCAGTATAACCACATTTTGAACATTCAAGGCCAGAATTACCTTTTTTTAGTTTAACCTCACATTTGGGGCAAAATTTCAATCTAATTTACCTTAATTTTGAATTAAATAGTTCTTTGAATTCTTCGGCCATTTTTATTGCAGAATCTGCTGATTTTTTAACTTCAGTTAATGGTTTTGTACTAGAATTAATTTTCATCCAACATTCATTAGTTAATGGATGTTTAATAATTACGCCTGCAAAATCAACATTTGAAGCCTTTAGAAGTTCATGTTGAATAATGTATAATATTCCAATATCGGTTTCTGTGATAGAAATAGTAGTTTCTTTTGTTTCTGAACTGATTACTTGTGCATTCATGTATTCAGAAAAAGAACTTATTGCGGATATAAATCATATGAACAGAGATGGCAGAAAGCAGAATTTCACAAATAACACTAGTAAAATCCAAAGAAGAGTACTCATCTGATGAAAATATTGAGATAAATGTTCAATTTTTAGTCGAAGGGGACCTTAGAAATGCGTTCAATGAAGCTAATTGGACTAAAGCATACAATAACAATGATGTTTCAATGAAGCTAAAATATGGTATAAAATTAACATCTGGAGGATTTAGGAAGAAAGAATTAGGAAGAACCATAGATTCATACCGAAAAGCTGCAATTTTTTGGACAAGAAATCCAAAATTAGTCAATCCAATGAAAGATAGAAGGATTTGGGTCCAAATATCAAAAAACTTTGAACCAATTATCAAACTTTCTGAAGAAGAAGTAAGACAAGAATTATTTGACTTTAATGAAAAGTTTGTTTTCAAAGCATCTGATTTAGGGAAAGGTAAACACAAAATTGGAGCTGAAGTATTTTCATCATGGCAAAAACATGATTATACAGAACCAGGAAGTATAAAAAATAGTTCTAATGAAATAGAACTAATAATCAATTAGGGATATAAGGAACTTTTTTCTTGAGTTAACAATGGCAAAATATGATGGTCTATTAGGACAACCGATTCTTGAAGTCGAAGAACCTGATAAAGAAGGAGGCATTACCTTTATCTTTAAAGATAATAGGTTCATGTTTATCAAACCAGTTGATGGAAAAATTGAGACCATATCAATTCCAGAATAGGTGATTATGAATGGAAAAATATAATCAAATTAAAATGCTAGAATTGGTAAAGGTTGAAGATCCTGATGCGGAAGGTGGATTAACATTACATTTTCAAGAAAATAAAACATTGAAAATTAAAAATGTTGATGGAAAATTAGTTGCAGATTTTGTTTAAACTAATTTCTTACATATTTTTCATAATAACTAATTGCTAATTCTTGTACATCAGATTGAATAGAGCCAGGTCGTTTACTTCGAATTTTTTCAATTGCTTGAATAGCTGTATACTTTTCATATTTTATAAAATAACATGCAAGAATTGTTCCTGCTCTTCCCAATCCAGCAGCACAATGAACCATAACTGATTGATTGTTTTGAATTTGATTTCGAATAAAATTTACTGCTGAATCTATTTTCTCCATATCTGGAGCATGGAAATCAGCAGTTGGTACATGTAGATAATCAATTTTTTGAGTCCATTCACTAGGTAAAGCATTTTCAGTCATTGTTACAATAGACTTTACTCCTTGATTAAGAAGCCAATCAAATTCATCTAAAGATGTAGGAATTCCTGAACCAGCCAATTTTTCTTCAATTAACCAAGAAAAATTAGTTGGTTTTTTTGTAATTTTCCCATGAACTTTTCTCCAGATATTCCCAGGTTTACTCATTATCAGATAATGATATTTACTATATTTTTAGCATTACGAAATAATATCAATAATCATATATTTGGAATTTAAGGTATGAGAAGTTAAAAATAAAGATGATTTGTGATAGATATTACAGCAAAAATATATTTGTTAATTTTTGAAATTAGGTGTATTTAAAAAAAGAATTTACCTTAAAAATTTAATAAATTATATTTTAAATTATTAAAAGTTAAATACTGTTTTATCAAAAAATTAATCGTGCCTACTACTTACGTTTTATTGAATTCAGATTTAGGTACAGATGTATCAATTATTACTGAAATAAAACAAATTCTTGTAGATGAAGATGTTGAATTTGAGATTAGAGGGGTATACGGAGTATATGATATAGTGTTAAAACTAACATCAAATGATGCTGAGAAATTACGTGCAATAATCACTAATAAAATTAGAAGAATTAGTAAAGTTCAATCAACATTAACCATGATGGTAATAGAAGAACAAGAAAATCTATAATTTTTTAATTGCATCAATTACCTGAAGCATTTCTGAATCAGTATTAAAAAAATGAGGAGATACACGAACAATTTTTTGTTCCATAATTTCCCTTACAGCTAAAATAATATTTTGTTTTTCAAGTTTATCTACTATTTTTTGTGAATCTAATCCTTCAATGTTAAATGAAATAATACTAGTTCGTTCATTTGGATCTTCTGGTCCATACAAAATAATTTTAGGTATTTTTTTTAATTCTTCTCTAAAAAGATTAGATAAATATTGATTTTTTTTACGAATATTTTGCATTCCAAAATTTAACAGATATTTTACAGAGGATTCTAATCCAACAATTCCAACATAATTTCTAAAACCTGTTTGAAATTTATCTGGTAAATCTTTAAAAATTAAATTATTATCATTTTCAATAATGGCAGATTCACCACCAATTGTTTTTGGTTCTAATAATTCACTTGATTTCCTATTACAATAAAATAAACCAGTTCCCATTGGACCACATAGCCATTTAGAACCATTAAAGGACATAAAATTACATTTTAGTTTAGAAACATCATGATCACCAATACATCCAATTGTTTGTGCGCTATCAATAAAAAATGGAATTGTATTATTAAGAATTTTAGAAATTTTTTCTATTGGCAATATAGAACCAGTATTATACAAAGCATGGCTTAAAGATACTAATTTTGTATTTTCGTCAATATTTGATTTTAAATCATCCAATTCAAAAAATCCATTTTTATCTATTGGAAGACTTCTAACTGAAAGTTTATCTTTTAATTTAATCCATGGATAAAAATTTGAATGATGTTCATGGTTCATTCCACGAATTATAATATTAGATTTATTATCAAATGAAAGACCATTTGCAATAAAGTTAATTCCATCAGTAGTACTTTGAGTTAAAATTACTTCATCAGGTTGACAAGAGATAATTTTTGCAATGATTTTTCTTACATTATCTAATTTTTCTTTAACAAAAGATTCTGAATCCTTAGAATCAGGACCTAGTGAATTATATGAAATTAAAAATTCTTTCATAGCATCAATACTTTGTGAGGGCATCAAAGATACAGATGCATTATTCAAATAGATCTTTTTTGATAAAGGAAAATCATCAGAAATATCTTTTGATATCAAATTCATTATTATATCTGTAAAATCCTATTGTAGTGTTGGATAAAAATCCTGAGATAATTTTAGATAATAATTTAGAAAATATTCAAAATGAATTTAAAAAAAATATACCAAATTTGGTATTATGTTCAAATTCTTTTCATAAAATAGAATTTTTAAATAGATTAATCATTTCTGTAAAAAATCCAATTATTTTTGTAGATATGGATTTGTTATACTCAGGATATATCAAATCGGAAATAATTCAAGAAAAAAATAATTTAATACTTTTTCAACCAAATAAGCTAAATTGGAAAGAAAAATTATCAGATATTATTTCCAAAGTATCAAAAAAAAAATTTTTGATCATAATTGATTCGTTTAATGGAATTTACAATTTATTTGATGATTTAGAATCTGCTAGATTTGTTAATTCATGTATAATGTTACTCTCATCATTAGGAAAACAAGCTAATTCTACAATTCTGATAACTGCAATGGCTAGAAAGAAAGAAAATGATGAATGGATATTATTACCAGGAGGCAAACATATTATGAAATCGGCAAAAACAGGTGTTTATTTTCTTAAGAAAATTGAAAATGATCTAATTATCAAATCCATTCCTAAAAATGGCAATAATTCACAAATTTTTAAAATTAAATAATAAAAAATGAGTTAAAATTTTCAAGCGATCTAAAATTTGAAACGCCGTTATAAAATTTGAAACGCCGTTATAGTAGCACAAATTTAGGTAAATTATATTAAGACCAAATCAGGATTTAATTTTGTTATGCCAGTAGGAATTATTCCAGACATAAGTGAACAAATGTGTATCGGATGCGCACTCTGTGTAGAAATCTGTACAACACTTGGTCCTGATGTCCTTAGAGTAAAACCAGTCGAAGGCTGGAAAAGAGGTAAAGCATTTGTTTTCTACCCAGAAAGATGTATTTCTGATGGTGCATGCATTGGTGTATGCCCAACAAAAGCAATTTTTTGGATGAGACCAATGGACTTTACAGTTGGACAACCAGTTCCACTCTACAAGAACTCAGTCTTCGTCAAAGGTTGGACTGAATTAATCGATTAGATTACTTCAATCAATTTTAACTTCTTTTTTATTATTTTATAGTTAAATTGTACTAGATTTTGCTTCTGATACATTTGGTCTTTTCTTTATCCAAAACAATGCTGCAAGAAACATGAATGCTGGAATAAGAAAAAATCAATACCATAAGAAAAGCAATTAATTTCATATTTTAAAAGCCAAATTTTGATTTCCATCCACTTTTTTTCTTTGTTAGTTTTTTTGATAAATCATCTAACATTTCATATGTTATTGTAAATCCATTCCCCACCATAGTAGAATCATTTCTATAATTTTGTTTTTCAGGTACATATTCATCTGCTAAATCCTTGATTTTTTTTGTCTTTAAATCAAATAATCTAATTTTTTTACCATTTTCTAATTCAATAATTGCATCACCACTTAATCCTTGAATTGAAAAATTTTCAAAGAATCTAATTAAACCACCTTGTTTTAATTTAATTGTAGAATTAAAAGTTAGTTTCCCACCATAAAATAAAATTTCACGTGCAAATAACATTGAATCTTCTTCCACATTTAGAACAATAATAGTATCAGCATCAAGAGATACAGTATTTACAATATTTTCAGCAATAATTTTTCCATTTGGAGCTGAAATTATGGTTCTATGTTCTTGAATTTGATAAATCCCAACTCTTCCTTCTTTATCTTCAACTCTATATTTTCTACCAAAAATATCACCTACAACAACATTTCCATTATCTACAATAATTCTAGCACCATTTTCAATTTTATACTTATTTTCTAATGGATTAATAAATTTGAAATCTCCTTTTGTTAGATGTATGTTAGTTCTAAATTCTTGTGTCCATGATGGACTGGTAATACTTCCTTGCATAATTATTGGACCATCATAAGTTAAACTTCCAGCCATAAAATTTCCTTTAATGGATAATGTACCTGTTGCTTTTCTTTCTAATTCAATTTCACCAAGAGTTTTAGATCCAAATAGTCTTGTTGCAGTAGCATCTGAGCGATTTAATGCAGATACCCATTCTTCAGCAGTTTTCATTTCTTTGGATAATTCTTGACCTAAAATCTGATTTTTTCTTCTAATATCTTCTTCACTTTCATCAGAATATACTCTAGAATTTTTTATTTTCTCAAAATCGGTATCAGGATATTTTTTCCCAATTTTTAGATCATCATATGCTTGTTTGATTTTAATGAATTGTTCATTTTCTCCACCTCGATCAGAATGAAATTGTAAAGCTAATCTTCTAAATGCATCTCTAATTTCTTTTTCTGTTGTTCCCTCTACAATTCCTAAAATATCATAATTAGATTCAACCATTTTTTATTAACCTAGTTAGGTTCATTACTAATTTTCCTATACTTGTACGTTATTACATTACAAAATATCAATGATACGGAATTTCTATAGAAAATACTCATAAAATTAATTTTTTCTTGTTTTTATTAGAGTAATTATTGCAAAACTTGTACCAATTATTCCTATACTGATTCCAATATATCCTATATTCATCGTATTATCAGACTTCTCTAATTTTTAAATAGAATTAACTTTTTTGAAAATTTTTCATCTCATCTTCAAAGAAGAATTTTTCAGATAGTGCTGGCTTTAGCTCATCTAACCAAATTGCATTTTCATCATATTTTGCAAAAAATGGTGTTTCAACCCAATCTGGATTTCTACCTTGTAAAAATCTCAAAACAATCACTTTTTCACCATTAAGATTTGCAGTTCCCATAACATGGACTTTACCTGGAGTTGCAGACATACTTGGTCCTCTAACTGTTCGAGCTAATCCACTAACTGATGAATATGCTTTTTTGAAAATCTCATGTGCTTTAACTAAAGGAATTCCAAAGTAATGTTGTGCACCTGTATCTCTGACGACAAACATGTAATATGGAATGCAGCCTAACTGAACTTGTTTAGTCCACATTTTTGCCCACATTTCTGCATCATCATTGATATGTGTTAAAAGAGGTGATTGAGTTCGAATTTGTGCACCTGTTTTTCTTACTTGTTTTATTGCATCTTTTACAGCATCTGTTGATAATTCGTTCAAATGGTTAAAGTGAGCCATAAATGCAAGATGTAAACCACTATCAGTAATTTTTTTAAAAATATCTAACATTTCTTGAGAATCTGAATCTGTTAGAAATTTGTAAGGCCAATATGCAAGAGCTTTTGTCCCGATTCTAATAGTTTTAAGATTGGGAAGATCTGCATCAATTAAAGTATCAATATATTTTGAGAAAATTTTTGCTTTCATAATCATTGGATCTCCACCTGTAAATAGTACATCAGTAATTTCAGGATGTTCTCTAAGATATTGAACTAGTTGATCACCTTCTTGCATTGCAAATTTCATTTCATCCATACCGACAAATTGAGGCCATCTAAAGCAGAAGCTACAATATGCATGACAAGTTTGACTTTGACTAGGAAAGAACAGACAAGTTTCTTTGTACTTATGTTGCATTCCATATAATTTAGTTCCATCTTTTAACGTTGGAACGTTAAGTTCCATTTGACCTGCAGGGTGTGGATTTAATTGTAAACGAATTTCATTTGCAATAGATGCTATTTCTTTTTTATCAAGATTATTTTTTAATGCTTTAGCCATTTTTTCATAATGTTCCGGTTTTAACATTCCTTTTTGCGGAAATGTTAAAACAAAAATTGGATCATTTGGAATATTATTCCAATCAATTAATTGCTCAACAACATAATTATTTGCTTTAAATGGCAAGACATTTCCTACAACTTCCATTTCAAATTGTTTTTCTTCTGAAAATTTTTGAATTTGTGGAAGTTGACGAAAATTAAATAATGTATATGATTTCATAGAAGGAGAGTCACCCCAGATTGATTTTTGATAGGTCATTTGGTTAATTATAGGTCAGCCATTGTTAAATGTTATAGTCATTTTACGCACAAAAATTTTGAATTTAGTAAAGCTTTGATAAAAATTCAATTAATAATGAGATTTGGAGGTAACTTTGTATTCTATATTAACTGTGATTTTATTGAATAGGTATGGTTGAGGAAGAAGTTACGGGAATTTCTGTGGGTGAGTTTGAAACCATACCACAGCTTCTAGCTTCTTCAGAGTCATTGCAATTAACTTTTGTACTTTTAGTTATTGGTTTGGTAATTATTGGAATAATTTATCAAAAATTTTCTCACTGGGTCAAATCTCAAAAATTTAATTATACACGACCACATATCTCTCGATTTGTTCGCAAGGCAATACTGCCATTTTTTGCAATAGCTTTAGTATCATCCATTAATGTATACATACAAACCACTGAGCTATTTGATGTAGAGAATCTAGCTTTAGATATAGATGTGTTAGATCCTGCCGAAAAATTTGCAAAAATTCTTAATTCTATCAACATATTAGTTATTGGTTGGACAATATCACATTTAGTTCCAATTGCTTTAACAAAACGTGACAAATCAATTCTGGAAAGGGAGGATTATGAAAAGTGGAAAGACATGAGAGGATTTTCAGACGATGATGATTTATTTTCCAAATGTTTCAAATGGAGCCCACCTCAAACAACTCCTTACGACATGAAAGATGATGAATTTCAAAAACATATTCAGACAAAAGACGGTCTTAAATTTCTTGAAAAATATCACACTTCCAGAGGTTTACCTATTGGCAGTTATGACAAATTAGGCGATGATCCGTTTGAAGAATGGAAAAAATCAGAGAGATTAAAATATGAAAAATATTATAAAAATTGTATTACTGGACAAAATCAGACTGGACAAAAGCTAAGCCCAAGTGCGGTACCAGACGAAATTTTTCCTATAGACATATGGCGAGAGCAAAAGAGACAAAATAATTATGAGCCGTTGATTCCAAGTTCAAGACCACCAGGATATGCAAAAAAGCTAAAAGAAGGAGTTCCAAAATCTGCAAAGCAAGTTCTTCCGATAGGAATTTTTGTTGTTACATTATTGAGTGTAATTACATGGTGGGGAGTAGACTTGGTGGTTTTGGCAACTGCGACGGGGGGAATGGCACTTGGTATAGGACTTGCACTAAAAGAAACGATGGAGAATTACTTTGCATATATCATGATAAAGAAAGACAAGGTTATCAAAGAAGGCGATAGAATAACTTTGCCAAGTGGGTATAACGGTTTAGTATACAAAATTACACCCAGAGTTACCTACATCAGACATGGTCTCAATGAGTCTTTGGCGATTATTCCTACAAAACAGATTGTCTCAGAAGAAATAATTAATTTTACTAAAGAATTCAAACTTGTTCCTGCACTTATTGAAGTTGGGGTTTCATACCTAAATAACCCTGTACAAGTAGAAGCAATTCTAATGAAGATAGGTAAGCGTGCTATGAAAGAAGTTAAGGATGCACAGGGAAATCATCTTGCCAGACAGAAAAAATGTCCGTATCTTGAGGAACATAAGCCAAGTTGTGGGTGTGATAAAGAAATACATGTAGATATTGGTGATCCTGTTGTAAGATTTAACAATTTTAATGATTCAGCACTTGATTTTGCACTTAGAGTATTTGTACGAGATTATGGTTCACAGTTTAAAATGAAAAGTGTAATGCGAATGATCATGTACGAAGAATTCAAAAAATATGACATTAGAATACCATGGCCTATTAGAACAATATACCAAGGAGATGAAATAAGAGAAGCAGAAGAAATTGGTAAATTTGATGAAGTTCGTAATAAGGTGGTTAGAAAATATGGTAAAGAAACTGAAGGTTCAGCAGAAGAGGATTAGTCTTCTCAAAACTTAAGAATCCCTTCAAATCATGTTTTCTTATTGAGTGAATTATCAATAATTGCAGGAAAATCTTCTGAAAATCTAGCAAAAGAATTATCTAAAAAAATTAAAGGAAATTTTGTAAAATCAGAAATCAGAGTTTTTCCTGATGGAGAGAGTAAAATAACATTAATTGGAAAATTATCAAAAAAAAAATCAATTGTTGTACAATCAATTTATCCACCTGTAGATACTAACTTGGTTCGAGCATTATCCTTAATTTCTAAAGCTAAAGAAAATTCATCAGAAGTAATTGCCGTAATTCCATATATGGGATATGCAAGACAAGATAGAGAATTTTTACCAGGTGAAATTGTCACAATGAAAGTACTTGGTAAATTATTCAAAGGTGCAGGGGCATCAAAGATAATTGTTGTTGATATCCATAGTTTAATTGGTTTTAAACACTTTAGCATCAAAACAAAAAATGTAACAGCAATTCCAGAACTTGTTAAATATTTTAAAAAATTGAGCCTAAAAAATCCCTTAGTTATATCACCAGATCAAGGTGGAAAAGAACGAGCAAAAGAATTCGCAAAAGAATTTAATTCAAATTATATTGCATTAGACAAAAAACGAGATAAAAAAACAGGCAAGGTAGAAATTAAAACAAAAAGCATAGATGAAGTTAAAAATAGAGATCTAATTTTAGTTGATGATATGATAAGTACTGGTGGCAGTATAATTAAAGCAGCACAATTTCTTAAAAAACAAAAATGTAAAAGAATCTATGTTGCATGTACTCATGCACTTTTAATGAATGATGCAGAAAAGAAAATTAAGAAAGCTGGTGTTACAAGTATAATTAGTACGAATACAATTCCAGGTAAAACATCAAAAGTAGATATTTCAAAAACAATTGCAAAGGCAATAATGTAATGCCAGAAAGTTTTTTTATTTTATCCAAAGATTATTTAGAACTTGCAATTGATGAAGTTGTTACAATAGTAAAAATGTATGATAGATTTGCTAAAATAAAAATTATTTCAAATTTAGTAATTATTCAATCAAAAACAAATGTGAATGAAATTTCAGATCGTTTAACATTTGTAAAAACTTCTGGACAAATATTAAGAAAAATGTCAGGATTATTTTTAGATCAAGAAAATTTTCAAGTATTAAAAAATACAAAAACTTTTGTATGTAGAGTAATTAATTTATCATCAAATCAAATCAATATTTCAGAATTAGAAAATTCTATGGGTGATATGATATCTAAATTTACTGATGCAAAAGTAAAATTAGAAAATCCAGATATTACAGTATATCTAATTTTTACAAATGAAGAAAATTTTTTTGGATTTTCAAAAAAAATTAAAGAAAAAAAACGGCCAAAAAAAATTAAAAAATATCCTCATGAATTAGATTGGAAATTGACAAGGGTAATGATAAATCTGACAGGGTTAAAAAAAGGCCAAACTCTATGTGATCCATTTTGTGGAACAGGCACAACTTTACTTGAATCTGAATCTATGGGTATCGATGCAATTGGAATTGATTTTGATCAGAAAATGTGTGAAATATCTAGAGAAAATCTTAAGATTAATGGTTATAAATCAGAAATTTTAAAATCAGATTTTCAGGAATTGGTGAAAATATCAGAAAAATTTGATGGTATTGTTACTGATTTACCGTATGGTAGATCCTCAAAAACATCAGAAAAACCTGAGGATATTTTAAAAAGATTTATCTCAATTATGCCTAAACACAAGAAAGTTGCCATAATGTACAAAAAAGAATTAGATCCTAAAATGAAATTAAAAGGATTAAAAAAATATCAAATCTATAGGCATAAAAGCCTAACAAGAACTATTTTGATTAAATGAAACTAGTATTTTTAGGAACATCAGCTGCACAACCTACAGAAAAAAGAGGATTAACTTGTATATGTTTAGAAAATGATGGTGAAATATTGATGTTTGATGCAGGTGAAGCATCACAAATATCATATATGAAATCAGGTTTAGGATGGAATAAAAAAATGAAATTATTTGTAACACATTTGCACGGAGATCATTGTGTAGGTATTTTAGGATTATTACAAACAATGTCAATGCGAAATAGAACTAAATCTTTAGAAATTTTTGGGCCCAAAGGAATTGATGAATTTCTTGCAGCAAATATTAAAATGTTAAATTTTGGATTATCATTTTCTATTTTAATTACAATTGTTAAGGAAGGGAAAATATTTGAAGATAAAAAATTTTCAATGTATGCAGCTAAAGCAAATCATTCAATTACTGCATTTTCATATTTGTTTGAAGAAAAAGATAAGCCAGGGAGATTTAATGTAGAAAAAGTAAAAGAATTAGGTATACCTGAAGGAGAATTATGGAATAAATTACAAAATGGAGAGGAAATAATTAACAATGAAGAAATAATTAAGCCTGAACAAGTATTAGGTAAAAAACGTCCAGGTAAAAAAATAGGAATTTCAGGAGATACAATGCCAACAAAAGAATTAGAGGAATTTTTTAAAAAATGTGATTATTTAGTTTTTGATTCTACATTTCTTGATGAAGAAAAACAAAAAGCACAAGATACTTGTCATTCAACAGCAAAACAAGCTGCCCAATTAGGGAAAAATTCAAATGTAAAAAATTTAATTTTAACACATTTTTCAGCAAGATACAAAGATGAAAATAGACATTTAACTGAAGCAGAAAAAATTCATAATTCAGTTATTACTGCAAAAGATCTTTTGGAAATAGAAATTAAATAAAAAATTAATTAATTTTAAAGATATTTTGTATAAAACTAAATGGATCAAAACCAGATACTCCATTTACAAGAATTTCTTTAGAAGATTCACTTGATTTTATAATTCCTGTTTTAATGTCATCACCTGTTTCGGTTATTCCTTCAGAAATTTTTTCATTAACATTTTCAACTAGTTTATCACCTGTTTCGGTTATTCCTTCATATACACTATCACTAACACTTTGAATTGTTTTATCAATAGAAGTATCCAAGCGATTCTCTGCAGAATCAGTAATTTTTGCATTCAAATTATCAAAATCATTTTTTAAAGAATCAGTTAATGATGCAGATGTATTGGGAAATAATGCGGTGATTTCTGTAGAGAACATCATTCCTCCTAAAATCAAAACAGCTGCAATTATACCTAATTTTATTATCATTTCATTATAATCATAAAAAATAGATTTTAAATTCAAACTAAAAAAAATAATCAAAAATGAGTGAATTTTCTTAACTAATTGTATCTAATCAAAAATCATCCAATCAATTATTCCATCAATATTTGAGGATGTCAAAATAACTTTAATTGGGCCTAATGGAGATTCGTTAGATTCTTCACAAATTGCTATTTGATCAACAAATGCTGCTTGTTTATTTAGATAAAACCATGTTGAATTATCTTCTAAATTATCTTCTAATGAACGTAAATAATTTTTTTGTGATTTATTATTATGTATTGATTGATAAATTTTTTCAAGAGATCTTAGTTCTTTTGATTGTGCACTAATTGAAAAATTATTATTATTTATTATTGAATAGGGAAAAATATTAGAAATTGCTTTTTCAATTTTATCTAATGATTCAGAAGGATTTATTGTACAAAACATTTCTATTTTGCAATTAATATTTGGAATTTTCATTTAATCCATCTTTGAATAATTTCATATGAATTTTTTATTAATTCATCTTTTGTTAAACCGATATTAGATAATGCAAAATCAGATAATGCAATTGAATTGCTAATACCTACACCTAATTCACGATTATCTCTTTCTTCAAAATGTTCTTTTGTTTGGGGATCATCAGATCTTCCTCTTTTTTGTAAGAAGTTAAATCTAGTATCTGTCGATGCATGAATTGCTAATAATTTTACAGTTCCAAATTTTCTAAGTACTTGGATCTCATCATTAGATCGAATTCCATCTATCAACATTACATTTGCTGTAGATGATTCTATTTTTATTTGAACTAATTCTGCTATTGCACCTGGTCCATTTTCTTCTCTAAGTTCTAACATTAATTTTCCAAGATTTTCTCTAGTTGGATCTAAATTTCTTTTTTTAGCTTCATCTCTAACAGCATTACCCAAATTAATTATTTCATATCCTTTAGATTTCAAACCTTCAGCAATTGTAGATTTGCCAGCACCAGGCATACCAGTTAAACATACAAGTAATTTTGTCAACACATATCAAAAAAAATACTCGTCTATGAAGTTACCGGAAATTATTATAAGCATACTTGAAAAAATTCTATAATGCGCGTTTTTGTATCTATTGAAATATCAAATGATGAAGTAATTAATTCAATTAAAAATTTTCAAAAATTAATTAAAATTGATGCGAAACCTACAGAATTAAAAAATCTTCATTTTACATTACAATTTTTAGGTGAGGTTTCTGAACAAATTATAGATAAAATTATTCAATCTTTGAATACCATTAAATTTTCAAAATTCAATATTTCTTTAAAAGGAATTGGGGCATTTCCAAAACTCAAATCTCCAAAAATTATTTGGATAGGTACAGATGAAAAAAGTGGGAAAATTATGATTGAATTGTCTAAAAAAGTAGAAAAAGCTTTAGAACCATTGGGATTTTCTACGGATAAACCATTCAAACCTCATATCACAGTATTTAGAATTAAAAAGAAGATTGGAGATATAACAGAGGAGATGGAAAATCATAAAAATGTAAATTTTGGAATACAAGAAATAACTAGCATTAAATTAAAAAAAAGTGAACTTACTTTGAATGGACCAGTTTATTCAGATTTAATGGAGATTAAGATTAAATAATGAAACAAATAATTTCTAGAATTTCTAAAACTACAATTCCGTCTAAAGTAATTCAAAAATCAAAAAAAGAAATTGCAGACAAAGTATACAAATTAGTTGAAAAAGAAATTCAAAAATATTCAGAAGTAATAGAGTTAGAATTTGGAGGTTCTTATGCAAAAGATACGTGGTTATCAAAAGATGCAGATATCGATATTTTTATTAAATTTAAAAAAACTATTTCTGAAGAAAGATTAGAAAATATTTCTAAAAAAATAGGCTTTGAATCATTAAAAAAATATTCTCCATATGTAAGATATTCTCAACATCCGTATGTTGAGGCTGAAGTTAAGAATACAAAAATCAACATAGTACCATGTTATGATGTAAAAATTGGTGAATGGAAAAGTGCTGCAGATAGATCTCCATTTCATACAAAATTTATGAAAAAATCATTAACATTAAAAATGAAAAATGAAGTTAGAGTTCTAAAGACATTTTTAAAGTCAAATGGAATTTATGGTGCAGAAATTGCAAAACAAGGATTTAGTGGATATATTTCAGAAGTTCTAATTTTAGAATTTGGAAGTTTTGAAAATCTTATAATATCAATTTCAAAAATTAAAGAGAATCAAATAATTGGAAAAACATCAAAATCATTTGATACATCAATTGTTGTAATTGATCCAATTGACAGTAATAGGAATTTAGCTGCTGCTATTTCAAATGAAAATATTGGAAAGTTTATTCTAATTTCTAGAGCACTAAAAGAAAAACCAAGTTTAGAATTTTTTAAAAATAAAAAACTAAAAACATCAAATAAATTTTGGAATAATTTGTTAATCATAAAATTTGATTTTAAAGCTAGAAGTCCAGATATCATCTGGGGACAAATTAAAAGAGCAACATCAACATTGTCTACACAATTAGAATTAGAAGGATTTACTGTACTTAGAAGTAAATCTCATACAGATCAACAAAAGGAAGTGTATCTTTTGTTCTTTTTAGAATCTACAAAAATAAGTGAGATATATCAAAAGAAAGGACCAGAATTTTTTAGAGAAGACAGTACCAGTAGTTTTATTTCTAAAAATCTTAAAAATGCTGAATTGGTATGGGTTGGAAATGATAAAAAGATTATTTCATTAGAAAAACGAAAACATGTTGATGCAGTTAGTTTTATGAAAGAATTTTTGGAAAAAAATCTTCAAGTAGGCATACCAAAAGGCCTTCAGAGTGATTTCAAACGAGGTTTCAAGGTATTTGTAGGAAACAAAAAGCTAAGTAAATCAATTAAAGAGGAAGCAGCTGAGTTGATTTCAGTAGATGGAACACTCCTTTATTTCAATTAAAAAATTTTCAGAAGAATCATACTCAAAAATTTTAGGATATCCAAATGCAACTAATCGTCAAATTAGATCAAGAATTAATGAATTAGAAAAATTAAAAATAAAATCAGTTTGTTTAACAGGTCCCACCACAATTGGAAATTTGGCAATTTTAGGAAAAGGATACGTTGGTGTTGTAGTACTTGTAAAAAGAGGAAATAAAGAAGTTGCACTAAAAATTAGAAGAACTGACTCTCAAAGAAAAAATATGAAAAATGAATCAATATTGTTAAAATTAGTAAATTCAGTTAAAGTTGGTCCAAAATTAATTGATGTAAGTAAAAATTTTTTGGTTATGGAATATCTTGAAGGAGAAAAATTCAGTAATTGGATTGAAATGTTAAAAGGAACTGGTAGTGTAAAAAAATTAAAATCTACAATAAAAAGTGTTTTAGAAGATTGTTATAGATTAGATCAAATTGGGTTTGATCATGGTGAATTAAGTAATATTTCTAAACATGTTATTGTAGGTAAAACAAAAGTTTCTCTAATTGATTTTGAAAGCTCCAGTACAAAAAGAAGACCTTCAAATGTTACATCGATTACTCAAGCTTTTTTTATTGGATCAGGTATCGCAAAACAAACTCAAAAAATTTACAAAAATTCATCAAAAGAGAAAATTATTCATGCGTTAAAATCATACAAACAAGAAAAAACACGAGAAAATTTTGAAAAATTACTCAAAGTTTTAAAATTATAATGGGATCAGCAGGATTTGAACCTGCGACCACTAGTCCCCCAGACTAGTATCATACCAAGCTAGACTACGATCCCTAGTCTCACAGGCACAAAATGAAATTATTAAATCGTCCTATTAACAGATAGAAATAATGAAAATATGTAATATTTGTCATAAAATTTCAGCTACTGATAAAGATCATACAGATTGTATTCAAAAAAGGAGTATAGAAATGGAAGATGGAAATTTTAAAAACAATATTGCTGAAAAATTGAATTTATCAAAAAATAATCAAGATCTAAGTATTGAAGTAAAAGCCATATTAGAACATCTAACTAAAGAGAAAAATCAAGAAGATGAATCATAACCATTTTGATAATCTTTCTTTTTCAAAATCTAATTTTTTAGAAAGATTATCTGAAGTGGGTTCTGTTAGATGAGTAGAAGGTTTTGGATCTGTAAACATATCTACTTCTAGTATTGAAGCTGTATCTTTACCAGACTCTAAGAAGCATCCACCTTTACCATCAAATAAAACAGATGTTTCTTTTGATTCAAGTTTTGAAATAATATTTTTTGCAACTGTAATTCCTTCTCCTTCTGCAAAAATTCCTGCTTTAGGTACTGCCATTGAATCAATAACTACTAAGCTTGTAACATCACCAACTGCAAAAATATTTTGATATGGTGTTTTACAATCTCTATCTATTGGAATAAATCCGGGTTCTTTTGCTAAATTTGAATCATAGATAACTTTAGGTGCAACGTGTGGTGGAATTGCTAAAAGAATATCAAAATTAGCTTCATCATCTTCAAAAATTAATTTTTTAGATTCTACACATTTAATTTTTTTAGAATTATGAAAAATAATTTTTTCTGAATTTACTAAATCAAGAATTTGTTTACTTACTTCAGGACCTGCGGCAGGCAGGGTTATCGGAGCAGGACTGTAAAAATCAATTTGTACAGAATCTCGAATTCCTCTCTTTCTAAGCATAGAATCAATTAGTAAACTAGCCTCAAAAGGTGCTGGAGGGCATTTGTAAGGCATGCCCATAATAACAATGGCAATTTTTCCATTTTCTATTTTATTTAATTTTTGATGAATTTTATCAAGTTGATTATGATCATACAAATTAAATCCATTTTCTACTAAACCTGGAATTTTTTCTGGTGCCAATACAGCTCCCATAGAAATGATAAGAAAATCAAATGAAATATTTTCAGATTTTGTTTTTATAAAATTATTTTCTGGATTAATTTCAATAATTTCATCTTTGATAAAATTAATTTGTTTTTTTGGTAATTCATTTAATGAACCAATAGAATTCTCAAAAGTTCGTGTTCCATTCATGATCCATAATTTTGCAAATCCAACCATAAACCAGTCTTTTTTATCTATGATTGTAATTTTGACTTTAGATGAATCTAACGAATTTCTAATTTCATTAGCTGCAGAAAGACCACCAAATCCTCCTCCCAAAATTACAACATGAGGGATATTTGACAATTTATTTTTCTTGGGTTGTAGGTCTAATCAAAATTTCATTTACATTAACATGTGATGGAGAATCTACTGCATACAAAATTGCATTAGCAATGTCTTGTGCTTGTAATGCTTGCATTTTTTTTGTATTTTCTAAAAATCCCTGTAATGATTCATCAGTAATTGTGTTGTTAAGTTCTGTATCAACTACACCAGGTTCAATACTAGTCACTCGAATATTTGAGCGAACACTAAATTCTTGTCTTAATCCCTCTGTAAATGCAGCTACAGCAAATTTTGTTGCACAATAAACACTACCTGATGGAAATACAACTCTACCAGCAACGGATGAAAGATTAACTATGTGGCCAGATTTTTTTTCTTTCATATGAGAAATAACTGAGCCTGTACAATACAATACTCCTTTAATGTTAACATCTATCATTCTATCCCACTCATCAACTTTGAGATTTTTGAAAAAGCTTAATGGCATTAATCCAGCATTATTTACAAGAATATCAATTGAGCCCCATTTATCTAAAACTGCTTTAGCAAAATTATCACATTCTTCTCTTTTTGTTACATCTAGTTTTTGGAAAAAAACTTCTCCTCCATTAGCAATAATTTTTTTGGATAATTCTTCTAATCTATCTACTCTTCTAGCACCAATTGCTACTTTAACACCAGCTTTAGCTAGTGTTAATGCAGTAGCTTCTCCAATTCCACTACTTGCTCCAGTAATAATTGCTACTTTACTAGTAATCATAAGATATTACATAAATTTTTGTTCAACAATACTAAAAATGTTTAGAAAATTATACTATTTTTTTTAAAAATAGTCTAATAACTTTTTAAAAGAAAAAGTATATTCTAAATTATGCTATCTGAAGATTGTGCTTACTGTGGAGATTTAACAGATATGCCATTTCATTGTAGTTATTGTAAAGATCCATTTTGTTCTGAACATAGACTTCCAGAAGATCATAGATGTGTTAAATTACGTCAAATTAGATCAGAAGGATTTGGAGAAAGAAAGGTGATTCGTGATGGAGGTAAGAAAAGTGTCTTTAAACGAATTTTTGGAAAATAATAAAAATCAATACGGACTTTTATCAGGAGAAATTTTTGCACGTCTTCCTTGATAAATTAATGCAATTGCCAACGCAAACATAACCATTGCAGTTAACGGAAAATTTTGTGGTGCAGGTAAAATAAACCAATAATAAATACCAAAAGCCACAGATACAATCGCCTGAGTCCAAAGTTTAAGCCATTTTGGAGCTTTGATTAGTCTACTAATAATTTCAACAATAAAAATTCCAATTACTGGATAAATTGTATAAAATAGAAAGTCAATTACATCTACTCCAGTATGAGACATAATTTGTAAGAATAATAGGTATAATTTCTACCTAATCTTCCCATCTAACCTTAGTTGCAATTTTTTTAGCAATTAAAGCCTGAGCATTTTCATATGGAATTGTAGCAATATCTTCGGCCTTAAATGGACCATATTTTTCAAGATCTGCACCTACAATTTCATCTACTTTACTAAGAAATCTAATTACAACTTTCTTGATTTTATGATTTTCAGCTAATGATTCAAGGAATTTTGATTTTCCATTAATTGTTGCAGAAAGAATCATTTCTGTTCTTTCATTTTGTTCTTCTTGTGAATCTAAAATGAATTTTTCTTCATCAAGAAGATGACTAATTTCAAAATTATCAGAATTAGAAATTTTTTCTAGTCTGATATGTATCAATAACGATGTTAATTCAGTTGCCATTTCTATCATTGAATCTTTAATTTTATTTTCTACACCATCAAATTCTTGTTTTCTTAAATTTCCAATAAAATCAGATAGGTTTCGATAAAAATTTGGTTTAATTTCTAATAAAGAATCATTTTCAGTTTCTCGTAAAACTGTATGATGTAATGAGTTGATATCAATGTGATTTGATTCAGACATATTATACCTAATCCTTAAATGCTGGTTGTATTTGTGTTTGATTGAAGTATAAAATTGCCCTATAAAGTCAGTCACGGAAAAGCAATTCAAGTATCATATTCACCAGATGAAGTTTTCGCAAGAATTCAACATGAAGGAATTCAGTTTATCGATCTACAGTTTACTGGTCTTACAGGTCATTTTCATCACACAACTATTTCAGCAAATACTTTTACACCTGAACAAATGAGAGATGGATTACCAAAATTAGATGGTTCATCAATTGTAGGTTTCACAACTATTGATGATTCAGACTTGTTGTTAAAACCAGATCCAAATACATTTGCAATTATTCCATGGATGACTGAAAATAAAACAGCTAGACTTCTTTGTGATGTTTATTGGGGTGAAGATAGAGGAAGATTATCTCGAGATCCTAGAGGTATTTCTCAAAAAGCTGAAAAATATATCAAAACTCAAGGATTTGATTTTAGTACGTGGGGTCCAGAAGTAGAATTTTTTGTTTTTGATAAAGTTCATTGGGATGTTTTAACACCATATAAAGGACAATCATATTCAATTGAATCAAAAGAAGCACCATGGAGTAATGATGGAGATGGATATCCAATGGGATTACAAGAAGGATATTATCCCACATCACCATCAGATACTCTTACACCTTACAGAAATGAATGTGTAAATATTCTTAGTAATAATTTTGGAATTTTATGTGATAATCATCACCATGAAGTTGCAACGGCAGGACAATGTGAGATTGATATTATGTATGATCATATGACAAATGCTGCAGATGCTGCACAATCCTACAAATATGTAATCAAAAATGTTGCTCAGAAATATGGAAAAGTTGCAACATGTATGCCAAAACCAATTGCGATGGATGCAGGTTCTGGAATGCACGTTAATGTTAGTTTATGGAAAGGAAAGGAAAATATATTTTATGATCCAGATGATGAAATTGAATTAAGCCAAATTGGGAGATATTTCTGTGGAGGAATTGTTAATCATGCAAAAGCATTATCTGCAATTTGTAATCCTACTACCAACTCATATCATAGATTAGTACCAGGATATGAAGCTCCAGCATATATTGCATGGAGTTCAGGAAATCGTTCAGCTATTGTAAGAGTTCCAAAACATTTGAAAGGAAAACAATATTCCAAATTAAAGAGACTAGAATTTAGAGCGCCTGATCCTTCAGCAAACCCATATCTAGTATTTGCAGCAGTAGCAGCAGCTGGAATGGATGGAATAAAAAAGAAAATGGATCCTGGTGACCAAATACGTGACGATATTTTCAAAATGACAAAATCAGATAGAACTAAACGAGGAATTGCAACGCTTCCAAGAAATCTCAGTGAAGCACTGGATGAATTAGAAAGTGATAGAAAATTCTTAAATCCAATTTACACTAATGATGTAATTGATAAAATTATTGAATTAGAAAGAAGAGATCAAAGAGAAATTTCAATTAGACCACATCCTCATGAATTTTATCTATACTTTGATGTTTAGACTCTTCCAGTAAGTTGAAAAATAAAATATACTGAAATTCCAATTAACGTGAAGCCAGCTGCAAAAAATATTTCTCTTTTTGTTTCAGATGTTGTGGCTTTGTATAGTAAAATACCACCCATAAGACCTACAAACAAAACTAAAACTCCACTAATCACATCATCAAAATCACTACCAGTGATAAGGGGATAGAAAAATCCAGAAAGTAATGTAAAGAATACAATTAGATAAACATACTTGAAACTCGAAAGTGCTTTAGATGAAACATTACTCATTATGATTCGTAAAGGCAGTTATCAAATAAACTTTTGAAGGGAAAAAATTTTTGAAATAATCTTACATCATTCCGCCCATATCAGGCATTCCACCCATTCCAGGCATTCCACCCATTCCAGGCATTCCACCACCCATTCCAGGTGGCATTCCTCCTTCTCCTCCAGGTGGTCCTCCACCAGATTTTTGAGTAGCAATTACATCATCGATTCTAAGAATCATACATGCTGCTTCTGCTGCTGCTGAAACAATTTGAAGTTTAACTGCTAGTGGTTCAATAATATCACTTGATTTCATATTTCCAATTTTTCCTTTCATAACATCAATTCCAGTCCATTTTTCTCCTTTTTGTTGTTTAGAACGAAGAACTGTAAGAGTATCAATTGGATCCATTCCAGCATTTTCAGAAAGTGTTAATGGAATTGATTCTAAAGCATCAGCAAATTTTTCTGCAGCTAATTGTTCTCGTCCTTCTAATGATTTTGCCCAACTTCTAAGTTTTGTTGAAGCAAATGTTTCAGGAGCACCGCCACCTGCAACAATTTCAGGTTTTTCAATTACATCTTTTACTACCATTAACGCATCATGAACAGAACGTTCAACTTCATCAACGACTCTTTGAGAACCACCACGTAAAAGTAAAGTTACAGATTTTGGATGTTTACATTCTTCAATGAATACCCACTTATCTTCTTCAATTTTTCTTTCTTCAACAATTCCTGCACTACCTAAATCTTTTTCAAATAAATCATCAAGATTTGTGACAATTCTAGCACCTGTTGCCTTAGCAAGTTTAGTGAGATCACTTTCTTTAATTCTTCTAACTGCAATAATTCCTGCTTTAGCTAGATAATGCTGTGCCATATCATCAAGTCCTTTTTGACACAATACTACATTTGCACCAGAACCAATAACTTTGTCAACCATTGTCTTTAGCATTCTATTTTCTTCATCAAGAAATGATTTCATTTGTTGAGGATTTGAAATGTTAATTTTTGCATCAGTTTCTGTTTTACTAATTTCTAATGCAGTGTTAATTAATGCAATTTTAGCTTCTTCAATTTTTCTAGGCATACCTCCATGAACAATTTCTTTGTCAAGAACAATGCCTTCAATAATAATAGAGTCTTTGATGGAACCTCCTGCTTTCTTTTCTACTTTGATATCATCAATATCAACTTCATACTTTTCACCTTCTTTTTCAGAAACAGCAATTACAGATTTTACAATTATATTTGCAAGTAAATCAGAATCTTTTCTAACTAATTTAGTTTGCATAGAAGTTTTTGCAATTTTTGTTAACATAATTTTGTCAACTGGAGAAATTGTATCTGCAATACTTTCAAGATATTCTTTTGTTTTTTTTGCGGCTTTTCTATATCCATCAACAATAATTGTTGGATGAACATTTTGATCAATTAATAATTCAGCATGTTCAAGTAATGCACCAGCTAAAACAACTGCTGAAGTTGTTCCATCACCTACTTCATTATCAGTAGTTTTAGCAATTTCAACTAGCATTTTTGCTGCTGGATGTTGAACATCAATTTCTTTAAGAATAGTAGCACCATCATTTGTAATAGTAACGTCACCTAGAGAATCAACTAGCATTTTATC
>Ga0208391_1000086_pt1 | contig 45000 bp, 41 predicted proteins | sample Knorr_S23_td_Bot_FD_185612 | JGI IMG/M metagenome (GOLD analysis project Ga0208391, IMG submission 185612) | Marine microbial communities from Southern Atlantic Ocean transect - Knorr_S23_td_Bottom_ad_3770_LV_A (SPAdes) (version 2) | ecosystem: Environmental > Aquatic > Marine > Oceanic | place... | reverse complement strand
GGTACAAGAAAATTTGAAATATCTTGGAGGTCATTTGACAGTAGTTCGGAGTTCAATCGGAGGAATGCGCTTCACAATATATATTCCAAAACACCCTATTTCAGCGGGAGGTGCAGGATGAACCTGCGTGTTTTGATTATTGACGATGATGTGCGGATTGCGGAAATTCACCAACGTTACGTTGAAAAAACAGAAGGTTTTGAAGTTGTTGGAATTGCCAACACACTTGAAGACGCACAAATGCAACTTGATATACTTGAACCGGATTTGTTATTGCTGGATATTTTTTTTCCGGAAGGAAACGGATTGGAATTTCTCAAACAGACTCGGCTGCAAGGAAAACAGGTTGATGTCATTCCAATTACTGCCGCAAAAGAAGTTCATTTGTTTAATGAAGCTTTGCACGGGGGAGTTTTTGATTACATCCTTAAGCCAGTTGTTTTGTCACGTTTTCAAACCACTTTACAACGCTACCGTCAAACCAAAAACCAACTGTCTAATATTGATCAACTGGATCAGTTAGAAGTAGATAGAGCACTGCATGCCGGAAGCAGTAGTGACTTTCATGAGTCACAAGAATTGCCAAAAGGAATTGATGGACTCACTTTAGAAAAGGTGAAACAGGTTTTCGCTTCCGGGAAAGATTCCAGCTTAACTTCTGAAGAAGTGGCTTCAAACATAGGAGCAAGTCGGACAACTGTGCGGCGTTATCTCGAATTTTTAGTCTCACAAAATATACTTGATGTGGATGTAAGTTATGGAGGAGTTGGGCGTCCTGAACGTCGTTACTTCCTGCGGCGAGTACATTGAAACTGAAATTGATGAGACATTATGGAAAGAATAGTTAAGTATAGTACATTTGCATTATGAACAAGAGTTCGCTCAAATTGAAAAATGTTGCTGAAAATTTAACAGAAAACATAAATTAAGATACTTTTTATGTCTAACCCATTATTTGATACTTTGTTTGGAAAACATGCCGGACAATCTACTCCATTCCTGCATTTGGAAAATGGAAAAACGATAAACCATGATTCATTTATCTTTATGGCAGGAAGGTATGCGAACGCTCTTACACAAATGGGACTTTCAGTCGGCGATCGGGTGGCAGTTCAAACCGACAAATCACCTGAAGCACTGGCGATCTATGCGGCGTGCGTTCAATCCGGAATGGTTTATCTACCATTAAATCCCGCATATACGCCGCAAGAAGTTTTATATTTTGTTGAAAACAGCGGTGCAAAATTATTTATCTGTCGGGGTGTAAAAGAGCAGGAACTCATTCCTGTTGCCGAGAAAACAGGAGCATTACTGGAAACGCTGAATGCAGACGGTACTGGGACATTTGCTGAACTCGCTCAGAAAATGTCGGATTCTTTCAACACTGTTGAACGCGAAGGAGAAGATTTGGTAGCGCTCCTGTACACATCCGGAACAACGGGGCGTTCCAAGGGTGCGATGCTGAGTCAGCACAATCTTCTTTCCAATGCCCAGACATTAGTTGATCTATGGCAATTTTCTGCCGAAGATGTTTTGCTCCATGCACTGCCCATTTTTCACACACATGGATTATTTGTGGCTACCAACGTGACACTTTTAGCAGGTGGTTCGATGATCTTCATTCCAAAATTTGATTTAGATTCTATGATCAAAAATATTTCTAACGCAACTACGATGATGGGTGTACCTACTTTTTATACAAGGTTGCTGAATGATCCTAGATTTAGCAAAGATATAACACAGCATATTCGACTTTTTGTTTCCGGCAGCGCACCTCTTTTGGCAGAGACACATGTTCAATTTGAGGAACGGACAGGCCACCGTATTCTGGAACGTTATGGAATGACGGAGACAAACATGAATACATCCAATCCATATCTGGGTGAACGACGTGCAGGAACAGTCGGCTTCCCTTTGCCGGGTGTCGAAATTAGGATTACAGATTCGAAAACCGGGGTGGTTCTGGCAGACGGCGAAATTGGTGAGCTTGAAGTACGTGGTGCAAATGTGTTTAAAGGATACTGGCAAATGCCGGAAAAAACTGCGGAGGAACTGCGCGAAGATGGTTTTTTTATTACTGGGGATTTAGGGAAGATTGATAGTGACGGCTATGTACACATTGCGGGTCGTAACAAAGACGTAATTATTTCAGGAGGATACAATATCTATCCGAAAGAAGTTGAACTTTTACTTGATGAGCAATCCGGAGTCATGGAAAGTGCGGTGATTGGTGTTGCTCACACAGACTTGGGAGAAGCGGTTGTAGGAATTTTGGTTCCAGAAAAAGGTGCTGCTCCTGATTTTGATGAGATATTCAAAAATATCAGCAAATCTTTTGCAAAGTACAAACAACCTCGGAAATTGATTGTAATACCGGAACTTCCTAGAAACACGATGGGAAAAGTGCAGAAAAATTTACTTAGGAAAAAATATAAAGACGTCTTCTTGGCACATGCTTGCTAAAATTTTTGCCAAATTAGATGAGTTTGAAAAAGAATTTTGGGCAACTAATTTCCGGTTCCTAAGCAAAATTTTCTAAAAATTGGTATTTGTGTTTTTCAAGTTTTAACAACACATCTGTGTGTAGCAAAAAATACAATAACGGTTAAAAATTTAGCAATGTTTAACTCTGTTATTTTTGTACAAAATGAAACAAACTCACCTGCCTAAGATTTAATTGCAGGTTAAATTTCCAGAACATTTCCATAAAATAGTTGACATTCATGAAAATTTGATTGATAATTCATGGTGTTCTAAGAAAAAAATGGACATGGTTCTTGATGAATTAAGAACTTGAAAAAAAATGATTAAATTTAAGCAGCACATGGGAGTAACAATATTTTGGTGCCGCTAACGGAAGATTTTCAAAAAAGAGAGCGAAATGGAATTTGGTGAACAAATGACTCAGTGGCGCGAGAAGTCTGGGTTGACTCGCAAAGAATTTGCCCGAAAACTCAGTGTTTCGCTGACTGCTGTAAAAAATTGGGAAACTGGACACTCAACTCCCAAACTTACGAAATACAGTGAAATTGCAAATGTATTGGCGATTGACGTACGTGAGATGGGGTTGGATAATGACCTTGATCTTGACAGGATCGGTGATCGTATAAAATATGCCCGTTTGCTGAGAGGCATGTCGATTGAAGCATTTGCCTATGAACATGGATTTGCAATTCAAACTGTAAAAAGTTGGGAATCGCATGCAGCAGAAGTCACGGAAGCCTCTTTGGAGCGCATTTCACGTGCGTTGAAAATTCCAACTCCATTCTTTGAAATGAAGAATGATCCTCATAAGGAATTAGCCGACCTCAAATAATCAAAGGGTTTCCGCATTTTAGTAAACCCTGCGATTTAAATTTGTGTCCTATTTACCGCCGCTTTAATTACTTCATTATTGCCATCTTGTTTCAAGGCGAGTTTGTAGTGTTTTCTCGCTTGTGAAATTTCCCCTCCAGCCTCATAAGCTAAACCCAGGTTGTACTCGTCTGCCGCAGTACGCTCATTCATACCTTGAATAAAAGCAATTGCCTCCTGATAAGCATTTCCTCTGATAAGTGTTACCGCAACGCTGTTTCCATCTTCTACAAGTAATTCCGCTGTTTCATGATAGGGGCTGATTTGTTTGACGTATTTCCGCGCAACCTGTCTTCCAAGTGTAATTTTTAAATCCAAGGAAGTTTGTGGAACATGAGCATTTTGTCTCAGGTTGAATCCTCTTGCAAAATATTCTGTTGGGTTTGTAAATGACAAACCTGCACGGTCAATTCTTGACAAAAAGGACTCAGAAAGAGTCTCATTTTGCTGATAATTTTTTAAAACGGCATTTTTAATTTGTATCGCCAAATGAGAAGTTTCGGGAGCGCCTCCCCATTTCCGGACAAAGAAAGTCCGAAAGTTTTGTGGAGGTATGACATTTTCCCCATCACTTTTCCGTAACAAAGAAAATTCAACTTCAAGTGCGGCTATTTGTTCCACATAAGGAGTTGCAATCAGAAAACCTGCTCCGGATGCTTCGGCTCCCATTGAAACCGCACTTGCCAGCAAAGATTGTTCAAGGGTGGCGCCTTTGTTTTTTATGTTTGTAAAATATGGAAGATTTTCCTCGGATTCAAAAATCTGCTCAACATATTTCACTTTTCCATGTAGAACAGCTACTTTTCCCGGATCCGGAAGCACACCGCTAAATCCTGTTTCCTCGCCCGTTGTATTGATCAATTGATACGGCGATTGCAGAGAAAGTTCATGTACAAGAGCAGCCCGGACCAAATCGGCGATTAAGATTGGTACTGACTTTTTAGCAGTGAACTTAGAGATGGTTGGTTTTAATAAGTTTTTTGAAGTCCACAAACTCGAGTTTGATCCGGATTCGACTGCGCTTGGTAATTTGATTTGTCCGGATACAATTTCAAAATTTCCAATTTCAATATAGTTAATATTCTCAACTTGTTGTACGGGAGGACGTTCAATTTGAAAACTGACTTTAGGGGCGCACGCATTGAAAAAAGTAGCGCAAAGGCAGAAAAATACTAAAGCTCTAAAATGAGCAGCAGTATCACTTTTCCGCTTTTCAGGGTTTAACATAATTTTCAAGAGAATTAGTTTCATAACATAAATAGTGCAAATGTAGATTTTTCCGGAACCATACTAACGTGATTCAAGCTGTCTCTGAAGTTGCGGGTGTTCACGACGTAGTCTTTCTATGCGTCCGAGTCCCTGCGCAAAAAGCAAATTTTCCGGATCGGACTGCCAGGCTTCTCGGTAAGTTGTAAGTGCGAGTCCATAATCCCCAACTGCTTCAAAGCAAAGTCCCAAGTTATAAAGATCATCAGGATCAGGATTATCGGCAGTCGCAAGTTGTAATTGTTCAATTGCTAAATCGAATGCACCTGCTTCAATTAAAATTTTAGCATTTTCAAAGTTTCCATCTGCAATAGAATAGCTGACAGTTTTTTCTGTTACGGCGACTCTACGGACAAATCCGCTCGCAATTGAAAGCGCCAAGTCCGCGATTATTTGCTCAAATGACGGTAGAACATCCTCGGAAGTTTCAATGGTGTCGGTCTTGGAAGGTTTCGATGATGCCAAAATAGAGCTAAAACTAGCAGCAATTTGCTGAAAACTTTCTACGGTTCTTCCTCCAATTTTCTGTGAGTAGGTTCGAGTTTCAAAAGTAGTCGCCACAACTTCCGTCGGCAGTAAACGAGTCATTTTTATTTCAAGTCCCAATGTACCATGAGTTGATTTGTAGGGCCACCAAACAACTTGATCGACTGTTAAGTTCAGTCCGTAACTGCTTCTGGAACGAGGCCGAAAATACTCTAAACCTTCTTTGCTTAAGTCAACTCCATCTGTACGTTCAATTTCCAGCCAGAGCTTTCCGCTGATCACCGCGTCAACATTTTGAGTTTTATAACCGCGTACTGAAACTAATTGTTGCAGGGCCGCATCGTTTTCCAGCTTTTCAAATTCATCTGTAAAAACTACTTTGAAGTATGGAGTTGCGGTTAACAGATTTATTACTCTTGCTCTTACTGAACGGCTAATCGATTTTTGTTGCTCCTCATTCAGTAAAACAGGGTGAGTTTTCCAGATGCCGTTCCGTTCAGTTTTATATTTCAGCAAAATCTGGCCAATCTCAAATCCGCCTACTGCGACATTTTTGATATCCTTAGTATTTATTTCCGCAGGTGAGAGTACAGTAAGTGTGGCTTTTGCGCAGCTCGTCAACATAAATGCGACGAAAAATAAAATAAATAAAGTTTGATTAAAGATATAGTTATTCATAAATTTGATGGGCTTATTTACTTTTGAGTTTGTTTGGCTAATGTTTTTGTTTCAGCAAGATAACGTCGTGTCCGTCCAACACCTTGCGCGTAAAGTTTTATGCCGGGACTTTTCTCAAGTGCGGTAATATAAAATCTGCGGGCATCTTCGTAATCTTCCCGACTGACTGCGCTCGCTTCATAGGCCAAACCTAAATTATACCAATCTTCCGCTTCGCGTTCTCCTTGCGGAATTGCTTCAATCAAATTCAGAGCTTGTTTGGATTTCCCCTCTTTGAGCAAATTCCCCGCTTCTGCTTTCCCTCCTTCGGCAACTTCTGCCGTAACCATTACCTTGTACGGCGAAATAGTACGGATGAATGAATCAAGAGTTTGCTTCACCAAAAGCCGAATTATCTGCCGTTTTTCTTTCGGTGGAAGGTCGTATATTTCCGGGATTGGCAAAGCCTTTGGTCCATAAAAAATCTGTTTGGGATTACTGCGTGAGGCCAAGGCAACTTGGCGAAAAGGAATCGGAAAAATGGGAATTCTGGTGATGCTGATCAGACTGCCCAAAGTAAGCGAAATCAAGTGGCTTTCTTTGATGTTACGGTAAGAATCCTTTTCCGTAATGCTTCGGCCAAAACTGGCTGAATCGGAGCGTATTGCAAATGTTTCTCTGCTCAGGCCAATCACGGTAAAACTAAAATTTGTCTGGGCGAAAAGCGAAAGATTTTTGTAATTATAAATCCGGACGACTTGGTTTTTAGGTGGAATAACTTCATTTAAACCTGCCATCGCAAATGCGGTTGAAAACGCCAGTTCAGCCACATTACTGGCAAATGCACCCTTCCGGCAAACATAACCTCTCCAATTATCCAAAGTAATCGCATCATCAGAAATTGAGGCCGCAGCCGCTGAAGACAATCTCCCACCGATTCCTCCCGTGCAAGTTGCAAGGTCAGTAAATTGTCCACGGTCAACTTCACCTCCACTGATGACCTCACCCTGAATTATGGCAACAGTTTCTTTTTCGGAATCAATTTGGCTCTCGTTAAAAGTCTTTACTACACTAACTTCGAAGCGTCCAAAACGATTGAGTTCCTTGGCGAGTTCTTGAAGTACTTGAGATTTAATACCAAGTTTGTCGTTTGATTCATCCACCAAATCTGCGCGAATAAAAACTTTTTTTACCTCACTCGGAATGGAAATTCTGGAAGGACGCTGTACTTCAAATTGAGAAAGTGTCAGTGTGCTACAGGCTGAGATGAGCACTGATGCACAAAGCCAAAAAAGAAGCCTGACAAATTTATTGTTTGTTGAAAAAATTATTTTCATGTTTGCATTCAACTTTCTAAAAGTTTGGGTAGTTCACAGCGAACACAACCTTGATGAAAGTTACGGCAAAAATCATGTTGAATTTGAATCAAACCTTGCCGATTTCCAAAAGTGTCCAGCTTTAGTTTAGGCGATTTTGGCAATTCTGAAAACCATAATCGTTTTTCCATGAAACGTATTTTGTTGTTTGATGCTTCTGCAGGCAAAATCATGAATAAGCGATAAAGCAATTTTTCCAGTTCAGGCTCCTTTTCGTGACGCGCAAATGCCAGAAAAAATGGCAAAACCGCATTTGCCCAAAGAATTATTTGACGGCCCTTTCCCACAAGTTGCGTGGAATGTGAAGGCTTCGATTTTCCCAAAACAAGATGTTGTTGCCAAACTTCCCATTCCGGAGTTGAAAATAGCTGCTCTGTTTCAAACAGAGCTTGCCGCCGTAATTTTTTTTCATCCGCAAAGTCATTCAAATTCTGTAACAATAGTAACCAGCGTTTGAGTAAACCATCATTTGCAACACGGTATAAATGGTGGAACATACCAAGCAGTCTCCGCTCAGGAGAATTTTGTGGACGGGACGCTTGTGAAATTTTCCCGGAAACTTTTGGATGTTCCGGAAGTTCCTGCCAGGCGGCCTTCCATTGTAAAAATTCATGGCGAACTGTGGGATCAGAAATTGTCAGTTTTTTGGTAAACAGACCACAGGCGCCAAACCAGCGTGAAAGCACAAGTGTCCGTGTTGTACGCTGGGGTTGTCGAAACAAGGGACGAAGTTTCCGAAATTGATATTGTTTTGCCAATTCCTCAAACACCTGGGAAAACGCTGAATAACCGAGTGATTTGAACAGCAACTGAAAAAGCAATTCCTCCGGATTCTGTTCTTCCCAGCGGTTCAGCAGCACTTGCGTTTTTTCTTGAATACGCTGTTCCGCGGCATGACCGATCACTCTTTTGAGCGTTTCTGCGCCATGCTCAACTGCCGCTACTCCGCAACGTCCCGGGAGTTCTTCGAATAGCTTCAAGTTTGCTCGGGCGTCCATTTCAGAGGTCGAGGGTTCTTTACTCAAAAAAGGAGCAAGTTCCAGTTCCGGAACATTTCGGCCATCTTCTCGTTCAATTTTACGCTGACCATGGTGGTAAAGGACGACGTGTAAAACCACCGAATTATAATCCGGATTTTTTTCATGTTGATGCGCAAACCATCCGGAAGAATCGACATGAATTTCCACCGCACCGAGAAGTGACTGCTCCCCAATTTGCAAGCGTGCTTCCAGAAAATCCGGTCCGCTTCCGGAATTATGCCAACCTGTAAACTCTATTTTTACTGCTTGTCCAGAAACCGTTTTCAGATTTTCCTGCGTAAAATCTTGTTCGGCCCAAATTTGTTGAATTGCCATTTCCGGAATGGAGAGCTTGTTTTTCATCAACGGTTAATTGACAAGATGAGAAAAAATACGTAAAATCTAAACTTAAATAATAAACCAGAAAGTAAAAAGATACAATAAAGTCAACTATGCCGACTCAATCCATTACTCCTGATGCTTCCGGATATTTCGGAGAATACGGAGGTAAGTTCATTCCGGAAATATTATACACCACATTTGACGAATTAATTGCTGCATTTTATAAGGCAAAGGCTGACCCCGAATTTTGGCAAAGTTATGTGGATGTGATGCAAAATTACTCGTGTCGTCCAACACCGATTACGCCGCTGGAAAATTTTGCAAAATCACTTGGTGGAAAGTTTCAGATTTTTTGCAAACGCGAAGATTTGAACCATACCGGTGCGCACAAAGCAAACAATTGTATGGGACAGGGTTTGCTCGTGCAGCGCATGGGTAAAAAACGTGTAATCGCGGAAACCGGAGCCGGACAACACGGCGTGGCAACCGCTACAATGGCTGCCAGAATGGGACTGGAATGCACGGTTTACATGGGCTCAGTTGATGTGGAACGACAACGACCGAATGTTTTTTGGATGGAACAACTTGGGGCGACTGTGATTTCTGTGACTGAAGGTGCGGCCACACTAAAAGATGCAATCAATGCCGCCATGCGGGACTGGGCGGAAAGTATGGAAACCACACATTATGTTTTGGGAACAACTTGCGGACCGCATCCTTTTCCTGAAATGGTGGCTTGGTTTCAGTCCATTATTGGACAGGAATCACGCGAGCAAATGCTTAAAAAAAATGGGAGACTTCCAGACAGAATCTATGCCTGTGTCGGAGGCGGCTCAAACGCAAGTGGTATTTTTCTGCCGTTTCTGGATGATAAAGCAGTGGAACTGATCGGTGTTGAAGCAGGAGGACGCGGTCTTGAATCCGGAGAACATGCTGCCCGTTTTTATGGAGGAACGGTCGGTGTCGCTCAAGGATACAAAACGTATTTTTTCCAGGACGATGAAGGTCAAATGCTGCACACGCATTCGATTGCGGCCGGATTGGACTACATTGGAGTTAGTCCTATTCTGAGTCATCTTCACGATCAAAAACGCATCCGTTTTACCGCTGCCACAGATGACGCGGTTATTTCTGCCACAAAACAACTCATTCGTACCGAAGGCATCATTCCGGCTTTGGAGAGCGGACATGCCTTTGCAGCGGTGATTGAAGAAGCACCGAGCATTCCGGATGGCACACAAGTTTTGATTAACCTTTCCGGTCGAGGAGACAAAGATATTTTCAATATTGCCGAAGCCATCGGTGACAAAAAATGGCAGGAGTTTTTGAAAGCAAAGGCAATGAGCCAATGAAAATAATTCTGTTTCATAATTTCAAATTTATAAGTAAATGAACCTGACAAAATATTTAAAAAACCGACTTGATCCACTTTACGGAGAAACAGAGCATCCGGAAACTAAACGCAAAATTCTGCTGATGACCCATGTTGTGGTGGGTTATCCATCTTTGGAAGCAAACTGGAAAATGCTGGAGGCGATGGGTGAGGCGGATGTGGATTTGGTAGAATTGCAAATGCCTTTCAGCGAACCAAGCGCGGATGGGCCGCTTTTTGTTAAAGCAAATCAAGAGGCTCTTCGGAACGGCATACGCTGGAAAGATTATTTTGATTTGATGCAGCGCACCAGCAGCAAATTTGATTTTCCGGTGCTGATGATGGGTTACTTCAATACAACATTTGCTATGGGATATGAAAACTATTGTGCGAATATCCGGAAAAACGGCGGAGAAGGTTTTATCATTCCGGATTTGCCCTTGGAAGAATACGGCGATTTGTGGCTGCACAGCCAGAATCAGAAACTTGATTCGATCATGCTTTGTACTCCAACTAACACAGAGGAGCGTTTGCGGAAAATCTGTGCGCGTGGCAGCGGTTTTATTTATTGTGTTGCTAGAAAAGGAGTTACCGGAAAAAACACGGATTTGGGCCAAAGCGCGGAGAACTTTTTACAGCAATGTCGGCAATACACTGATTTACCTCTGGCTTTGGGATTTGGTTTGTCTGAACCGGATGATTTGCGGAAATTGCATGGAAAAGCGGATATTGCTATCGTTGGTTCTGCTTTGCTGAAAACCTGGGAAGCCGAAGGTGAGAACGGTTATCGCAAACACTTGATGTCACTGGCGGCAGCCAGAGAATGAATTGCAACTCAATGTCTGTACTTTTAGTGACGCCAAAATCAAAGCCCACGAAAATGATGGACCACAAATTATTCCCAATTACTTGGCCGGTAAAATTGGCGTAATTGTTAATTTCCACCTCAAATAAACCCATGTCCGTTCCGCAAGTAGAAACTCCGATGATGCGCCAGTTCAACGCCATCAAACGGGAACATCCGGATAAACTCCTGTTTTACCGGATGGGTGATTTTTACGAAATGTTTGGAGATGACGCGATTGTGGGAGCCAAAGTATTACAAATTGCCCTTACTTCACGTGACAAAAAAAAATCATTGCCGATGTGTGGTGTGCCTTATAGAGCCTATGAACAATACTTAAACAAGCTGACGGCGGCAGGTTACAAGGTGGCCATTTGTGAGCAAATGGAAGATCCTGCCAAAGCACAAGGTCTGGTTAAACGAGATGTTGTCAGGGTTGTTACTCCCGGAACTACAGTTTCTCCTCAATTGATTGATCCGTCCCGTAATCATTATTTATTGGCAATCAATGTGGTTTTACGATCCCAATGTTTAGGTATTGCCTTCGCTGATCTTTCCACTGGCGAATTTGAAGTAGCAGAGTTTAATTTAAATGAAACTCACCGTTTCTACGATTTTCTTGCCCAACTCACTCCCCAAGAAATTCTTTTGACACAAAGCCGTTCTGAAGCAGAATCTCTGTTTCTGGAGGAACTTGTGCAGCGTATGACACAACTACTTGACAAGGAAAATATTTCTGATTCGAGGTCAGCCGTCTCTCCGGAAAAGGAGGCAGGTTTTACTGATGGACAGGTCTTTCCATCAACGGGGTTATTTAATTTTATAGATCCTTATCATTTTGATCCGGAGGCAGCCAAACGTAATTTGAAAGCACATTTTGAAACTCTTAATCTTTCCGGATTTGGTGTAGATGATTTGCCGCATGGAATTTCTGCTGCCGGTGCGTTACTGCGTTTTTTGGAGGAAACTCAAAAATGCGACTTGAGCCATTTTACAGCATTGCGACGGCATGCTTTTGAAAAAACAATGCTTCTTGATGAGGCAACTGTAGCAAATCTTGAATTGTTTGAAAGTCAGTCTGGAGTTAGAAAACACACGCTTTATCATATACTTAATCAGACACAGACACCAATGGGCGCTCGACTTTTCAGGCAGTGGTTGCGTCAACCCTTACTTGAAATTGAGGAAATTAATCAGCGTTTTGATTCTATCGATGAGTTCCGGGTTAATTTTATGCTCTGTGAGAAATTTCGTGAAAGTCTGAGTTCAATCCAGGATTTGCCGCGTATAATGGGGCGCATTACTTTACCTATGGCCGGAGTAAATGATCTTGTGGCTTTACGTGAATCATTGGAACCGGTGCAGAAACTGCCTTCATATTTGTCAGAATTGCAATCGCCATTGTTAAAAATAATTGCCGAAAATTTTGATCCACTGACCGATTTGTTAGCTTTGCTCCATCAACGTTTGCTGGAAACTCCTTCTTTTAAACTGAGGGAAGGTGGTTTTATCGCATCCGGAGTTTCAGCGGAACTGGATGAGTTGCGTGATATTTCCAGAAACTCTAAGCAATTTCTGAACGAAATGCTGCTGCGAGAACGTGAAAGGACTGGGATCAGCTCTTTAAAATTAAGTTACAACAAAGTTTTTGGCTACTACCTTGAAGTCAGCAATGTTCATAAAACTTCAGTTCCAGACGATTACATCCGCAAACAGACTTTAGTCAATGCGGAACGTTACATCACGGCCGATCTCAAAGAATTTGAGGAAAAAATTCTGACAGCAGAAGAGCGAATCGGTGAATTGGAATATGAGCTGTTTCAGCAGTTAAAAACAGAACTCAATTCACACATCAGACGTGTTCAGCAAACCGCGCAGGATATTGCCGTTGCGGATTCGTTGGCAGGATTGGCGTATGTTGCGGAACACCACCATTATGTCCGGCCAATTTTGCAGCCTCTGCAGGCTCCTAGAAAATTATTTTTGAAAGACAGTCGTCATCCTGTGATTGAACAAATTGATTTGGGCGAAGTGTTTGTGCCGAATGATTTGGATTTAGCAGAAACAAAATGCCGCATCATGTTGATCACAGGCCCAAACATGGCAGGAAAATCAACTTACATGAGACAAGTTGCGCTGAACGTCTTGATGGCACAATGCGGAAGTTTTGTGCCTGCATCGAGTGCGGAATTATCCGTTGTTGACCGCATTTTTACGCGTGTTGGCGCATCAGATAATCTGACACTCGGCCAAAGTACATTTATGCTGGAAATGAACGAAGCAGCCGCTATCTTAAACAATGCGACTGACCGAAGTTTGATTATACTTGATGAAATTGGGCGTGGAACGAGTACTTTTGACGGCATCAGCATTGCCTGGGCAATTGTAGAACATTTACAAAAATTGAGTGCACTGACGCTTTGTGCCACACATTACCATGAATTGACTGCGCTCTCGCAAGAATTGGATGCGGTTGAAAATTTCAGCGTACGTGTTGAAGAAGAAGGTGAGCAAATAGTTTTTTTGCGTAAAATTGTTTCTGGAGAGGCTGATAAAAGTTATGGAGTACAAGTGGCAAGACTGGCTGGACTCCCAAAAAGTGTGGTCAAACGTGCGCTTGTTGTGATGGAACAATTGGAAGAGACGTCAATGGTCCACCATTTGCCTATACCTATAGATAAGACAGAAAAAAAAGATGATTTTATAGCTGAAGTAGGTGACAATTCGAGCAGTTTATGGAATGCGTCCGTTGATTCAAATCCTCAATTGTCCTTGTTTCCGGAAGAATCTCTCTATCTGGATGAGTTACGTAAACTGAATTTGAATGACATGACACCTTTACAGGCTCTTAATTATTTGCATGAATTTACTGATAAACTGCGAAACTGAGCAAAGAAACAGTAAGTTATAAATCTTAAATTAAATCCTAATTAAAAAAATGCGAATTGCTGTTTACCCTACAAGTGCAAATCCTCCGACTTATGGACATGCAGATATTTTGGTGAGAACATCTAAACAGTTTGATCATGTTTTTTGGTCAGCTGCGATGAATGCCGAAAAGCATTATATGTTTGCCGAAGAAGTCCGCGTACAGATGATGAATGAATATGTGCAGCACTTTAATTTGAAAAATGTCACAGTTGAAGCTTTCAGAGGCTCAACTATTCGCTACGTGCAGGATCGAAAAGCGCAGGTAATTGTAAAAGGCTTACGGAGTTTAGAGGATTTTCAGGGTGAGTTTCAACAGGCAGTGGGAAACAAAGGTATTGATTCAGAAATTGAAACATTCTGCTTATTTGGGAAACCGGATCTTTTTGCAATCAGTTCAACTCTTGTTCGTGAATTAGCATTTATGGGCGAGTCGATAGAAGCTTATGTTTTACCTTCAGTGGCAAAAATTGTGATTGAGGCCATCAAGAAAAACCAAAGTTAAAAACTGAAAAATTATTATTTTATGACATTATTCAAGCTACGTCTGGATTATCTGCTATTTGGCGGATTAAGTTTTGCCTTGCTGTTGTCAATGCTGACCGCTGATTTTCAGGATCCGACGTTTTTTAATCAGTTATATCCTTCTGCAGGAATCCAAAACTGGACCGGCTTGATTGGAGCGTTAATTGGAGGTTCCTTGCTGGAAATTTTCGGACCGTCAACTTTGCTGCTTCCGTGGCTTCTTCTCCGCACAGCTCTGCACCAACCTCGTAAAATTTCTGTCTTGGCCGGAATTTATTATGCGTATGTTCTCGTTTTTCTGCTTTCAATATTTCATGAAATCGCACTTCAGTCCGGTCTTATTCAATCGGTTGACTTAGGTATTTTCTGGCAAACTGGATATGCCGGCAAGTTGGCAGTAAAATGGCTGGAGCAATCGTTCAATCTCGCATTAAGTTTGTCTGCTTTAGCTGCCATGTTTATTTTTTCGATATTTCGGATGTATCAGTTACTTTCACCACTGCCTTTTTTGGCAGCGGTATTGACTGGCGCACAAAACTTTCTCAACATGTTAGTCTACAAAATAAGTCCTCCGCCCATTACAGAAAATCTTCAGGCCGCACAATTGCCTAACTTTAAGTGACAGGTCCGTTTAGTGGAAAACACTTTTGTTTTGTACTCTGTAAGCGTAAGAAAAATCTAAACCGCCAGGACTATTTGCTCTTCCAGACCTTGATTATTTCACGGAAGCAAGTCATTCTGAATCCATAACTCTGAGTCTGTCCTAGTTCTGTGTACAGTCAGAAATTTTTGTAACTATTGAAGAACAAGAAAAAATGGAGATTAAGATATTTTACTGTGTGGTTTGAAACTACGAGCCCAGCGCGGTCAGTTTGGCTGCGGAATTAAAAAAATCATTTGAAGTGGAATCCGAACTTATTTCTGGTGAAAGGGGGGACTTTGAAGTGGTTGTTGATGGGAAAAAAGTATTTTCCAAGAAAAAACTGGCAAGGTTTCCGGAGCCTGGAGAAATGACAAAGATTATCCGGAATTGATTGTATCAATTGATACACAACTAGAACTAAACACCGCAAACGGTAAAGAACCCAAGTCCTCACAAAATCAAGTGGTTTGACATCAATCTGTCAAACCATAGTATTTTTGGAGTATTTTTTCACCAGTGGAAAAAGGCAGGTTGGTTAATCCTGAAAAATAGTTCCTTTTGCTTATGCGGAAAAATCTCAGAAATCGGCTTTTAGAGCCGCACGGATTTCACGCTTGAGATCTTTGTTGCGCTGTTTTGCTGCGGCTTCACGCTTCAGACGTTTTGCTAAAGATGGCTTGCAGTGATATTTTCGTTTCTTAATTTCTTTAAAAAGTCCCTCTCTAATCAAGGTGCGTTTTAGTTGCATCATTGATCTGCCGACGTTTCCGTCGCGAACTTCTACTTTAATTGGCATGTACTACCTGTTTATGTTAAAAAAATATTAATTTGAACGTATCAAAACCACTTATTATGAATTACAAATCAGACAAAGGCAAACTATTTTATGGTGTTTTTTCTGTTTTTTCATCAGGCGCAGGAAGCGCAGCCCTTTTTTTCAACTCAAGTAATTCCATGTCCATATCAGTAGAATCATGTTCCAACTCTTCAAATTTACTTTCCAAACTATCTTTACCAGATTCTAAGCTGATTTCCTGATAAGCCTCTGCTCTGGCCTGAATATTTTCTACCTTTTCTTCCATTCTCTCAATTGTTTCCATTGTACCGGAAGTGTCACCCAGCCCTTCAATGGTTTGATATATTTTTTCTTGGGCTTCTGCCTGTTTTTGTTTTGCGGTTAAGATACCTTTCTTACGTTTAATCTCATCAATTTTATCTTCGAGAGTCTGGTAACTCTTCCGGAGGGCATCCGCATTATTTTTATGCATTACCAGTTGTTTATCAAAATCTGCCGCACGTTTAAGATATTCATTTTTCCGTGTCAGGGCTTCTTTTGCCAAATCATCTTTTTCATTTTGCACAGCCAGGACGGCCTTTTGTTCCCATTTTTCTGCTTCTTTATGTTCTTTTTCTGTTTCGCGTTCCAGACCTTTTTGTAAAGCTAACGCTTCTGTCATTTGCTGTTTTGCTTTCCGTTTTTGGGTTTCCAAATCAGCAAGCATTTGTTGAAGCATTTTTGCAGGATCTTCTGCTTTGTCCAGCATGTCATTGGCGTTTGAGCGAAAAAGATTGAAAAGCCTTAAGATGATGCCCATATTTTTTGATAAATGAAGGTTTTAGAAAAGTTGTTTACGTTTGTTTGATGGCAGTATATTAAGTGCTTCCCGATACTTTGCGACTGTTCTGCGCGCGACTTTTATCCCACTTTGCCTTTCAAGAATATCCGCAATTTGTAAATCAGTGTACGGTGATTTCAAATTTTCTTTTTGCACCATTTGCTGAATCATGTCTTTTATCCGTTTTGAAGAAACAGCCTCTCCTCTACCTTGATCAATACCGCTGGTAAAGAAGTATTTTAATTCAAATATTCCTTGAGGTGTATGCACATATTTGTTGGTGGTAATTCGACTCACTGTTGATTCATGCACTTCAATATCTTCAGCAACATCCTTTAGTACAAGAGGTCGCAAAAAATGAATTCCATGCTGAAAGAATTTTTTTTGAAAACGCAGAATGCTTTTTGTCACTCGGTAAATAGTTTTTTGTCTTTGTTCAATACTTTTTAGCAACCATTGACCTGCTTTTACTTTTTCTAATATATAATCTTTTGTGAGGCTCCCATCGTCTTCCATGGTGTTACTCAAATCTTTATAATAATTGCTGATTCGCAAACGAGGCATGCCCGCAGAGTTTAGCGCGACTTTATATTCGCCATCTTTTTGATAAATATAAACATCAGGAATTATGTAATGATGTGAAGGATTTGCGATGAATTCTCTGCCCGGTTTTGGCTCAAGTGACATTATCAAACGATATGATTCGATCACTTGTTCAATATCTTGTTTTTGTCTGCGTGCAATTTTTTTGAGATCCTTCGATTCGAGCAGTGCCATATCCTGTTTGACAATGCGCGAGCACAAAGATTCGCGTTCACCCAAAATATCCATCTGAATTAAAAGGCATTCCTGTAGACTTCTGGCACCGACTCCATTTGGATTGAATTTTTGTATAATTCCCAATACATGTTCTACGAAAGCGCAAGCCACGGTTGAAACTTCAGGTTTTTTTGCCTCTTCTTCCGGAATTTCTTCGTATTCTTCTAATTCGGAAAGATCATCTTTTAAATTTTTTCTCTTATGAGTTGTTTTTCCTGACTGAAACCGCAGGTCTAATAAATCCGGATCAATTTCAGGCAACTCCGGAAGTTCACCGCTTTTGTTTGTTGTGATGATTTGATTATACAAATCCTGTTGTGATTCCATCAACTCACGTATACTTGTAACGAGAAATCCATCATCATCTATATTGCCGATCAGATACGCCCCTGTTTTATATTCAAGAGGAGTCAGTTCTTGCATGTCTAACTGCCAAACCAGGTGATCTGCCAACGATTCTGTTTGTGCGGCCGTAGCCTCGATTGAAGGACTTTCTTCATCATCAGAAGCAATGTTATACCGACGTTCCTGGTAACCTCCAAACTGTTCTATCTGTTCAATATACTGCTGCCAGTCAATTTCATCCTGATCCTTATTTTCATGTTCATTTTCACGTGCAGTTTCGAAATCTTCCGTATCGGAAACTACTTCCGGACTTTCCGCAGTTTCTGCTGTTTCAGGAGAATCTTCTGATTTGTTGGGAAAGGTGTCCATGTCAATACCTTCTTCAAGAACTGGATTTTCGATGAGAGTTTGTTCAATTAACTCTTCCAGTTCTGCTCGTGACAATTGCAATAGTTTGATAGCTTGTTGCAGCTGTGGTGTCATGATCAGCTGCTGGCTCATCTTCATTTGCATTTTCATCTGCATTGCCATGAATCCTCGCTATCCTAACTTACACGTTTGTGAAATTATTTTCAAAAGATACTTTTATGGATGGTACTAAATTACCTGCTAATAGTTTCGCTCTATGTTGGTGTAAAAGTCAAACCTACATCGTGAAAGAGGTTCCGAGGTACACTTTCCGAGCCTGATCATTTTCAACCAATTCTTCAGGAGTTCCTCCTATCAACAATTCACCTTCGTTCATAATATAGCCGTAATCAATAATTCCGAATGTTTCTCTTACATTATGATCTGTAATTAAGACACCGATGTTGCGTTGTGCAAGTTGCTGAACGATCGTTTGAATATCTGCAACAGCAATTGGATCAACACCGGCAAAAGGTTCATCCAGCAACATGATCGCTGGTTCAAGCACCAATGCACGAGCAATTTCCGCACGCCGACTTTCACCTCCGGAAAGAGCGTATCCTTTTATATTTCGTACATGTTGTATTCCCAGCTCTTGTAGCAATGAGTCTAGACGTTCCTGTTTTTCAGTACGACTTAGCGGAAGCATTTCCAAAACGGCGTTCAGGTTTTCCTCAACAGTGAGTTTTCGGAAAATGGAACGTTCCTGAGAAAGATATCCGAGTCCTGCTTTTGCACGCTGGTGCATGGGATAACGAGTGATGTCCTGTCCGTCTAAATGAATTGTTCCCTCGTCCGGACGCTGCACACCAACTATCATATAAAATGTAGTGGTTTTTCCTGCGCCGTTTGGACCGAGCAGACCAACAACCTGACCTTGAGCAACTTCAAGTGAAATACCTTTAACCGCATGTCTGCCCTGATAAGATTTTTTCAGATTAGTGGCCTCTAATTTCCTTGCACTCAAACTATGTCCTCGGGTAACTCTGAATTGACAAAAATTGAAATTATTTGTATAATGTCTTCTGTTTTAGATAATTTTGATTGTAGCAGAAAGAGAACAATATGCCAATCTATGAATACCTCTGTAAAAGTTGTGGGTATGATTTTGAAGAAGTACAAAAATTCAGCGACCCTTCGCTGGAAGAATGTCCTGATTGTGGAAAAAACAGCGCTGAACGCCAAGTTTCTATGAGTTCATTCCACCTAAAAGGTGGCGGTTGGTACAAAGATGGATATGCAAACAAAAATGCTCAATCTGAAAAATCAGAAAAATCTTCAGAAGAAAAAAGTTCCAGTAAAGATAAAGGAACGTCCACCTCAGAAAAGTCTTCTACTGTTGAAAAGTCGAAAACCACAGAAAAGAAAGAATCATCTTCAAATAAAACTTCTAAAACTTCGAGCAAAGAAAAAGCCGCATAAATCCAAGCTCTTCTGCTTACTTTCAATGTAATCCTACTCATGCGATTGTTTTTCAGACATACTTTAATTTTAGTCTGGAAAGATGTTCTGATCGATTTACGGCGCAAGGATAACTTGCTGTCCATGTTATTGTTTGCAATTTTGACCTTGCTGGTTTTTCAATTTGCGCTAGGTGAAGAACCTAAAATGTTTTTGATGGCACTTCCAGGAGTAATCTGGATTGTGTTTCTGCTGAGTGGAGTGCTTGGACTGGGAAAGTCTTACGTGCAGGAAATGGAAACAGGTTGCATGGGAGGCTTGTTAACGGCTCCGGTGGATCGTAGTGTTTTGTTTTTAGGAAAAATGCTGGCCAACACTTTGTTTCTTCTGTTCAGTCAGCTTCTGTTTATTCCGTTATGCCTCTTTCTGTTTGAAATTGAGGTCAGAAACTGGCTGGAATTGTTTCTGGTTTTACTTCTTGGTACAGTTGGATTTAGTTCATTAGGAACCTTGCTGACAGCAATGACTGCTACAGTACGTGGCAAAGAAATGCTGTTGCCAATTCTGATATTCCCACTGATGATTCCAAGCCTTCTTTGCGTAGTACGTCTCACGGAGTTCCTTTTTTTTGGATCCCATCCTGAAGAAATCTGGTCTTGGTGGAAATTGTTGTTGGGTTTCGACGTTGTTCTCTTTACTCTGTCTCTTTTGGGGTTTGAGTTTGTTGTTGAAGAATAACAATTTCCTGATAAAATCTCTTGCAATATTTCACTTTCCAGCTAGAATAAAGAGCCTTAATTACTGGTTGTTTTGGGGCGTAGCCAAGTGGTAAGGCATCGGGTTTTGATCCCGTGATTCGAAGGTTCGATCCCTTCCGCCCCAGCCAGTCATTCCAGCATTTAGCATCCACTTTCATCTCCTTCAGTCCATCCTGCAAAGGGAATATCTCTCCCGAAAAATGACTGAAATTTCAAGACTCAAATTCATTCAATGGCGCCCTATTGGTGTATGTGATACTGGTGCGGGAAAAGAACGTAAGGCCAAGATGTTTGCGAGGCACGATCTGGCCTGTGTGACGGATCCAGAAGTCAAACGTGAAAACTGGCGTCAACAACCCAAAGTTATGGAACTGATTCAGCGATACGCAAGCGAAGTGGCTGAGCTTTCAACTTTGACAAATGGAATGCAGTCGCCAGAAATCGCGGAAATTAAATTGGTTGGCGCAGTTCTCGGTCACGATCAAACACCAAACCTGAATCAGGAATCTGAGGAAGGAAGAGTGCAGTTTTTTCAGGTCAGTTTCCGAGACGGAAAAACGAAAAAAACTTCAACCAAAAAATGGAAAAAATGGTTGAAATGGATTCTACTTGCAATTGGTGCTATGATAGGAGCAATGTTGATAATATTGATTATAAACCGAGTAGCACTGTTCACTTTAAAAAAAACACAGCAGTCCGCTGAAGCTTGTAGTTCAAACAGACAGACAATAGCATATACTGAAGAATTACGAGAAATAAGAAAATCTGTACGGGATGAGTTAGATCGTCTTCCGGCATGGTTAACTTTCAAGGAGGCTCGTGTGCATTGTGCGGGAGGCAGGATGGGTCTTGATCAGCAGGAGCAACGTTTACTAAAGTGTTTGTTGACAGTTCGAAACCGTACTAAAAATATGTCTTCAAATGTACAACCTAATCTAAACCAAATAGAAGCTTGTGCCAGAACGCTTTGTCTACAAAATTTTCAGCATTTAGCTTCATCATGTAAACGGTTATAAGCTTATTAAGTAGTTTAATGTTGATTTGAAAACGATCTAAGCTTAATTTTTTTGTGTGTGGTATTAGCTGAAAGCAAAATAAAAAACTTCTGCAAAAAATTTTAAAAAAGAAATTCTTAAGTTATTTGAAATACAAAAGACATGATTGACAAAAAGCACATTGGTTACGAATTCCTTCCCATCACAGTACCTGTTGAGGAGGGGCGATTAAAATTTATTGCAAAAGCACTTGGAGAAACCAGAGATATTTATACAGATCCGGATGCCGCAAAAGCAGCTGGACTTCCGGGATTACTGGCTCCACCAACCTTTCCGTTTATGTTGGAAATAGATGCGCTGGATTTGGTGAATTTCATGGCATTGCTAGGAGAGACTCTTGAAAAATTATTGCACGGAGAAGAAAATTTCAGCTACTACGCACCAATTTACGCCGGTGAGAAAATTACTGTCCGTAAAACAATTACTGATATAATTGATAAAAAAGAAGGTACTTTGCAATTCGTGATTTCTGACAACACTTTCACCAATCAAGATGGTAAAATTGTCGCAGAAACGCGCACCAATTATGTTTTTAGGCATAAATGAAACAAAACATGACTTTACCAACATTTGACTCAGTTAACGTGGGAGACGAAATTCCTTCACTGTCCACGCCTCCAATCTCGCGGCATACCCTGGCACTTTACTGCGGTGCTTCCGGGGACCATAATCCAATTCATGTGGATCTTGATTTTGCAAAATCATCTGGACTGGATGACGTGATCGCACACGGAATGCTCTCTGCGGGATATCTCGGCAGGATGCTCACCAATTGGGTTCCTCAATCTGCTCTCAGGAGCTGGAAAAACCGTTTCACTGCAATGACTCAGATTGGGGAAAGTGTTACTTGCACTGGAAAAATTGTGGAAAAATTTGAAAAAGATGGAGAAAATTTTGTCCGTCTTGAAATTCAGACGAATACGCCAGAGGCACAGACAATTGTTGCTGAGGTTGTGGTCGTATTAGCTTAAAATGTCCTCTCCGCTTTCAACGTTAAAAATTCTCGATTTTTCGAATTTACTGCCGGGGCCTTTTGCATCTATGATGCTGGCTGATTTAGGCGCAGAAATTTTACGGATAGAGTCACCAATACGTCCTGATTTAGTGAGAATGATGCGGCCAAAAATTAATGGTAGTTCTGCAACTCATGCTACACTAAATCGCTCTAAAAATTCATTAGCTTTAGACCTGAAACATCCTGGTGCTGTTAAAATTGTTCAACAATTGGTAGGTAAATATGATATTGTTTTGGAACAATTTCGTCCGGGAGTAATGAAGAGACTCGGGTTGGATTATGAGGAACTCCGCAGACACAATCCTGCGCTAATTTTTTGTTCTCTCACTGGCTACGGGCAAACCGGACCTTACCGGAACCGTGCCGGACACGATCTCAATTATCTCGCCTTATCAGGAGTCAGCAATTACAGTCGTCGAAAAAATGAATCTCCTGTGCCATTGGGTATACAGGTCGCGGATGTTGCGGGAGGCTCATATCATGTGGTTATGGGTATTTTGGCCGCAGTGGTTCATCGACGGCAAACTGGAGAGGGACAGGCCATTGATATCAGCATGTCAGATGCAATGTTCAGCATGAATGTTTTTGAAGGCGCAAACTGGTTGGCTGGCGCTCCGGAAGCTCAACCGGAATCGACTTGGCTCAATGGTGGAACTTTTTACGATTATTATCAAACAAAGGATGGACGCTGGATTTCAGTAAGTAGTTTGGAACCTCAATTTTTTACGGCTTTGCTAAGCGCAATGGAACTTCCGGAAACTTTGCTGCAAACGTCATTGGATGATCCGGAAGCACAAAAGGGATTAAAAAATATACTCCGAAAAAGGTTTTTGGAACGTTCCTGGACAGAATGGGAAACTGCTTTTGCTGACACTGATACGTGTGTTGAATTGGTTTTGGAATTTACGGAAGCAATGGAACATCAGCAGTTTAAGGCCAGAGAAATGATTGCGGATGTTCCTGCATCAGATGGATCATCTCAAAAACAAATCGCATCGCCTTTTAAGTTTTCTGTATGCAAAGCGGAATATCGTCACGTTGGCGTAGAGCTTGGTGAGCAAACGGATATGGTCTTGAAAGAACTCGGATATACTACTCAACAAATCGAAAAACTTAAAAATGATGGTGCCTGTGCAGACAATAAAAATCATTAATTGTGGTACAAATGCGTAAAAAGTCTGAGTTGACTTCTGTCACCGGAAAGTTGAATTTGCGCTACATTTTTGGAATGAAGCTGCGTAACTTTAGACAGGAAAAAAGTTATGGACTGAAGGAACTTGCGGCACTTACAGGATTATCCGCGTCTTATATAAATGAAATTGAAAAAGGTAAGAAATACCCAAAAGCAGAAAAAATAATGATGCTGGCGGATGGATTAGGTGTGGATTACGATGATTTAGTTTCAATCAGCATGACCGGCCGACTGGGTCAAATATCAGAATTATTTTTTTCTTCTTCAGTTCTGGGTTCGTTTCCTTTTCAGCTTTTTGGGATCACATTTGAAAATGTGATGGAACTTTTCACAGCGTCACCCAAGAAAGCCGCAGCTCTGATCAGCACTTTAATGGAAATTTCGAGAGCGTATGATATGAATGTTGAGCAGTTCTTTTTGGCGTCTTTGCGGGCCTATCAGGAAATGCACAACAATTATTTTGAGGAGTTTGAAGAATTGGCGGAGCAGTTTGCCATTAAGCAGAAATGGACACGATTTCCTCCACCAACTCGAAAAGAATTGATAGAGACTCTCCGTCAACTTCACGGAATTGAAGCAAGAGTTGTCGATTTCTCAAAATATCCTGAATTATCGGGGCAACGTTTTATTTTCTTGCCGGGAAAGCCTTCACAATTATTGTTAAATGATCAGCTTGCTCCATCACAGCATGTTTACTCAATGGCCTTACAAATTGGCTATTCCGAGTTAAAAATCCGCAAGCGTCTCAGAACTTCTCCCTGGAAAAAATTCGACAGCTTTGAACAGGTAATGGACAATTTTAAAGCATCTTATTTTGCGGGTGCCTTGATGATAAATCGTTTTCAGGCTGAGGAAGAAGTTAAAGAAATATTTCAGTCTGAAACGTGGGATGGTGACGCTGTTTTAGAATTGCTGAAACGCCATGAAGTTACTCCGGAAACATTTCTACACCGTCTCAGTCAGATTCTTCCCGGACTTTTCAAAATCACAGAATTACATTATTTACGTTTTGAAAATGTGGTTGGAAAAAATGAAATTCAACTAACCAAGGAATTGAACATGCCAAGAACTTTGGTGCCGAGCGGTGTACGCTTGAATGAGCATTATTGTCGGCGTTGGTTACCGGTGTCGCTACTCAAAGATTTAGAAGCAGAACAGCGAAAGGACAAGCCTCAAAAAATACTAATTCGTATTCAGAGAGCACATTTTATGGAGAGTGGAGATGAAGTTCTCTTTATTTCTATAGGACGCGCACTGCGATTAAGCACGAAAAAGAACCGCTGTGTCTCACTCGGATTGAGGATTGATAAAGCTTTGAAAGGAAAAGTTAAATTTTTAAATGATCCTCAAATTCCAGTTATGGAAGTTAATCAAACTTGTGAGCGTTGTCCTTTGGATGACAGTCAATGTTCTGTCAGAACTGCACCGCATAGTGTTTATTCGAGGGAAAATAAAGAGGAACTTTTGAATCAAAGACTGGAACAACTGGTCACCGATTATCGGGGCAAAGTTCTGAAAATTTGAGACAGCTCAAAGCGGATAATAGTAATTCAGATAAATCGTGTGTAATTGACTTTGTTTTAAAAAAGGACTGGAAGCGGAAGCTGTGAGGAAAGGGAGTTGTTGTCCTACAGAAAAACGATAATAGATCAATAAATTAGAGGTGACGAAATATGAAACTCCGGTTTCTATTCCAAGTGCGATTTCATCCTTATAGGAGTCATTACTTTCAGTGCCGGCAAAACGAGTTTTGGTAAATTGCAAACCTGCGCCATAGTGCAAATAAAAGTCACGGTTGAATTTCGGATATTGGCTATACCAGAAATTATTTTGAATAACTTCCAGTTTTTGGCCGGTTTCACCTTGGTAAGTAAAAGAATTTGAATGCTCAACAATCGAGATTTGCCGTTCATATTCTACAACTTCCTCATCCCAAAAATAACCCAAATTAAAACCGATTCCGTTTGCAGTACCATCTGAATCCGAAATAATCACAGCATCCGCAACTTCAAGCTTCACCTTTCGGAACCCAACACCAAAATAGAATCCTAGCCATTGTGCGGAAGTTCCGGAGACAAAAAAATCTGGCTCCTGAGTTGCCGTCCGTGTTTCTAAACTGCGCACTTCCATTTCGCTAAGTTCTGCCGAATCCGCTTCTTGCGCAAATATTATACCTGTAAAAACAATAAAGTAGGAAAATATCAGCAAGAGTAAAATTCGCTTGTGTGCAGCCGAAGTGTTTTCGTTTATGAAAGTTGTTAGGTAATTGTTGTTTTTCATAGCTCTAATCTAAATCCGGCAAAATTTGTTCTGGAATCGAAATGCCGCCCAGGTTAATGTAAGCATAGAGAGTCCGGTCTATATATTCTTGTTCTCGTCCGCTGCTGGATAATGTTTGGCCGACATTTTCTGTCAGAGCAAGCCGGATATTCCAACAGTCAGGACGGTAATCCAAAGTGAAAGCACTGGAACTCAGACGTCGCCGAAAGGTATAACTGTCTGCATCTAAATTCACTGTTCCGGAAAATCCAAAAGCGAGTTCGTCACTTGCTTCAAAGCTGTTGCTGAAACCAAATGTGTTAGCAGCCGCAATATCATTTCCAAATGGTGTTTGATAAGCATCTTCGTTGTTCCTAAAATTTACTGACGCTTTGTTGTGTGTACTCAAACCAACACTTACCGCTGCGGAATATTCCACCACTTGGCGTTTCTGATGGTGATAACGATTGAACAGGTTGATTGAAAACGCTTTTCCGGGAGTGAAGTTCAAAATAGTCCGTAGTGGTAACAATGGTTGCCCAGACTCAGTCTCATTTCCTTTAACATCAGGACCGATTGGCTCAAAATACGGATCCTTTTTTAAGACATCATAATGCTGAACAAAATTCAAACTTGCCAGGGTCGAGCTTTTTCCTTCACGGGTTTGACCACGTGCCTGGCTATTCAGCAGTGGAATTACACCTTTTTCTGCATAAGCAAGAATGGAGGCCTTTTGTTGAGCACTTATTTTCTCACCTGTTAATCTGCCTAACTGCTCAAGAAATAATTTTTCGGAACCAAATTCTTGTCCAATAATCTGTTCTAATTTTCGAATCAAGATAGGATCCAGTTGATTCCTCCTCATTCTGTCCAATGAGAGAGATGTTAATTTAACGCTCCGCTCATAGAAACGTCGTTTGGCAAGTAAAACGTTATCCAGTCGAAAAGTTGCCAATCTCCGGGTTGAAAGCGTTCCTCCAAAAGGAACTCCGGAATCAGATATTTGTTGAACATCTTCAATGTAATCATACTGTAAACGTGGTATTATCAAGTGTTTGAAGCGGCTAAAAATTCCGGATTCCTGCGTATAAATCCGAGAAAATGTTGTGTTGATTTCTGCTTTAGCATCCAATACTTGGAATCCATATTCGTCATCACTTCCGGACACATCCGGATCACGAACTTTGTAACGGGAAATTTGTTTTCCTATATTAAGGCTGCCGTCAAAATGTTGAAAAAGTGGAAATTGAAAATTCAGTCTGGGTGTGGCGGTTACCCCCTCACCGTTGTATCCCTGCACTCTGTAATAGCGCACGATAGAGCCACTGACTGTGCGGGTCAAAGTTGTTTTACCAGAACGCCAAAAAGTATCACTAAATTGAAATGAAAGCGCAGGTAAATGTTGAACTTGAGTGAGATCAATTTTTCGGTTGAGAATGGCTAATTCGCTGAAGACACGAGTTTGAGTTGCAGAAAGTGTAACACTTCCTTTTGAAAACTGTCTGTTGATATTCGCGGAAATTTTTTGCGCGGTATTTGGGTTAGGTTTCTCAACCAGTTCATATTCCTTTTGAAACTGACTGTCACTGTAAACCAGAGCGGAAGCAATCAGGCGGCTTCGATCGTCTAACTGTTGATTGTGGTTAAATTCAAATTTAAAGCGTTTCGGGTTTAATTCGGATAATTCTATATTTTCTGCACTCAAACTTCCGGATTCATTCTCTGGATCGCGTTGATCGCGCTCAAAAAATTGCTGGTATTTTATTTCTCCCATTACTCCCTCAGTCCATGCGTATTGATAATCCAAACGTAATCCTGGACCACGCCTTTCCACCCAGTCATAAGTAAGTGTCAAATCCTGTTCCGGATCAATAGCCCAAAAATACGGAATGCCGATGCGGTATCCCAAGTCAAATTTCCTCAGACTACTGCGGACTATAAGATATTCCGGAGGAAGAAATCCGGATTGACGTCGATTTACTGTCGGCCAGGCAAGGTATGGAAAGTAAAAAACCGGGACTCCACCAATTCTTAAAGTAGAACTGCTCGATGAAGAGAAGTTTTGAGAATAATAATTAACTTCACTACCTGTAATTTGCCATGCCGGAGATTTTGGATTACAAGTCGTAAAGGTACAGGTTTTTGCGACAAATTCGTTTTTACTCACTCTGCGAACTTCTTTTGCGGTCATATATGCCTTATTTGAGGCATCATAAAAAATTGTATTCTTGAAAATTCCGGTGCTGTCTTTGATGTTAATCTCCAACTCATCCATTACCGCGATAATTTCTCCTTCTGTTACCCTGACATAACCTTTGGCAGTTAATTTGTGTGAATCAGGATGATAAAGAATTTCAGTGCTTTCCACCGTAATTCCCTCCCATTCAACCTTTGCGTTTCGATAAAGATAGGTTCCTTCTTCCGGATTGTGAAAGTATGATTGTGTCTGAATAGAAAGTTGAGGAACATCCAATTCATTTTGCGCAAATCCTTGAAAAGGTATGCAAACAAGGAACAACAGCAGCCAGATTAAAAGATAGAAACAGGGGCTCAAGAAGTAGAAAAACTGCCTTAAGACTGATCTTGAATCTGAACGCTCCGGAATAGCAGTTATGTTGTTGAATGAATACAAAGGAATCATAATTGGCGGGAAACGACAAAACATAAAACCGGCAGTCATAACTTTCAAGTCAGGCTGTGAGGGTGCAAAACCCGTACTCCAATCTCATGAAAAACGAAATAATTGCTGTACTTTAGCTGAAATGTGGTGACACATGCAAACTTATTGCATCTCCAGTACCATGACTTTGATTATTAAAATAATCCAGATAGTTTGCTTTTTCAAATCAGCTGGATTATCCGCTATTATCATGGCATTCTAAACAGGGTGCCGGACAGACAAAATTCAAAAATAACAAGCATGGATGAAAAATTATGAGATTATATAAATTAATTATAATAGCAATTATCTTTTTGCTCGGAAGTCCGGAGTTCGAGTTCCAGCAAGTACATGCGGTGGAAGGGTTTTTTAAAACAGAATCAATACGTCAGAAGCTGTTTGGAAGGATGGATGACAGGAAAAAATCAAAATCACTCCGTACTGTCAGCGAAAATATATTGATTGGAATTTTCAGCAGAGTTACTGATTCTGAAAGTGTCTGGATTCGCCTTGAAAGCCGTTCCGAATTTCGCAAGTGGACATTCAAACTATCCAAACAAAATCTGAATTTACCACGACAGGAAGTACGCGTTTGGCTAAAATATGTATCACCAAAGCTTTCCATCAGTCACGGCAAAGAATACAACAACTGGTTCCGTAAAAAGGCTGCGTTTGAGATGCAGAAGATTTTCTACAACAGACAGGTAAGAATCAATTATGATTTCTCAGAAAACTTATATCGTCTGGATGGAATGGTATGGACCGGAGACACAAACATCAATGTTTGGTTAGTCCGGAATGGTTGGTCTTTTTATCTGCTGGAAAACAAACCGCCACCGGAACACGAAGATTTGCTGGCGGCAGAAAATGAAGCAAAACAACGTCAAGTTGGTCTTTGGAAAGCAGAATTGCAGTAGTCTTTGCAATTATAGAGTAACAGGAATGTCAGCACTAAATTTTTGTCATTCAAACCGGCTCCGTTTCCAGCGATAATTGCTATCTACTATTTCTCCCGGTTTAGTCGCGGTTTCAAGTATTGCCAAGCAATCGCGAAAAATTTGCTTTTGCTGAGGCCGATTAAATGCTTCTCCCATGGCGTGGCCAAAGGGATATTTCAAGTGGTAAGTACGCGGAGGTCTGACTGATTCACTAATTTTGCGGACTAAAGAAATACCTACGGTAGAAATTCCTTGTCGTTCTACTTCGCGCTGGATCAGACCGACCGTCTGGTTGCAGAGACCTCAGGCTGGAACCAAAAGGGCAATGTCAACTTGCTGTTGCTTTATTTCTTTTGCAGCGTCGACCGCGCTTTTTTGAATTAAGGTTGTCAGATGTTGTTCTTCGATGTGTCCCATAAAGCTGTAGTGAAATGCGTTGGATGGGCCAACTATACCTTCTGCTTGAAGTTCACGTAAGACCTCAATAGGCAGAATCAAATTTGGATCAAGATCCGCGTCGCGGTGGTCATAATATTTGTGTATGATGGTTAAATCATCCAGAGCAACGTCGTGAGGAATTCTGCGGAAAGTACTGTCTCCATGAGGATCGTTTAAATCAAACTCTTTGTCGGTTTTCAAAAGAATTCCACCGGTAGTAATGAGTGCGATTTTGCATTCAGACAGAGATTTCTTGAGTTTTGTCCAGGGAACACGATCAAATATCACCGCTTGATAGCTACTTGCCCAATAATTTTTCACTATAGGAATACGAAAAATCATCACCAGTAGTTTGTCAAATAAAGTTTCTTTAGACATAAATTTTTCAGAGAGTATGTGGAGTGTCAGTAAAAGATAATTTAGCCATCGTTCAGCAGCAAATAAAGCAATCCGCACTACAATCCGGACGTACTCCGGATGATGTCCGATTGATTGCGGTCAGTAAAACTAAATCAGTTGAGCTGATTCGAGAGGCACTAGCGGCCAATCAGTGCGCGTTTGGTGAAAACCGGATCCAGGAAGCACTTGGAAAAATTGAGGTGCTGAGCATTAATCCTCAAATAGAATGGCATTTGATAGGTCATTTACAAAAAAACAAAGTTAAGTTTTGCCCCGGAAAATTCCAGTGGGTTCACTCTCTTGAGTCTATCGAATTGGCGGAAAAATTAGAAGCACGCTGTGCTTTTGCAAAAAAGAAAATCAATGCGCTGATCCAAGTCAATCTTTCCCAGGAAGAGAGCAAATCCGGACTGCAAGAATGGGATGAAATTTTGCGGGTTGCAGAAACCATATTTTCCGGTCAGTGGCTTAAATTACGTGGTTTAATGACAATTCCTGCGCCAAATATTGGGGAAATTAAAACTCGTAAAATTTTTGAGCAAATCCGTAAGTGGCAAGAAAAGCTTCAGCAAGAACTGGATGCACCTGAAATTATTGAACTTTCAATGGGAATGTCAGCGGATTATCATTGGGCAATTCAGGAAGGTGCAACTATGATTCGCGTGGGTACTGCTATTTTTGGTGCAAGGGAATAAGATATGGGTTATCCAGCGAATATGTGATAATCGGTATATTTTTCGGTGAACGTTGGTAATCTCCAAGAAATCCGTTCTGTTTTTGTAGAAAACCAATTTTGCGTATTACGGTGAGTGAAGCTTTGTTCTCAGGATGAACAACCGATTTTAAATGAGGTATGCGAATTTCCTTGAATGCGTGTTCCAAAGCACATCGCGCGGCTTCGGTTGCAAAACCTTTTCCCCATAATTTCTCTTCTATCCACCAGCCGATCTCCAAAAAACCGACAGGCTCAAACACACCAATCCCACAGAATCCGACAAAATTATTTTTGTTTTGATCCTCCACAACCCAGCGGCAATAGCCGACCTCCCGGAAGCTTTTTTGTTGTTTGTGTATGAAACTCAGAATACGTTTGTTACTCCAAGATTTTCCCTGATTGACGTAGCGCATTACCTGCGGATTTTTTGCCAATCGGCAAATTAGTGGAAAATCTAAGGGCTTCCATGGCCGAAGAATTAAGCGTTCTGTTGCTAAAAAGAAGGAATCCGTCACGAACCATGCTGTAAGGTGTACTGTAAATTCTCAAGCAGTTTGCGTTTGCTGAAATAAAAACACCAACTCCGACTTGCTTGTCTCCATGTCAGTACTAATAAAAGTGTCGCCAATAAGCCGAGAATTGGAAAAACAAGTAATTTGTAATCAATCAAAATTTTAATAATTTCGTTTGTTTGAATATCCATTTGAAAACATATTTCGGATTAAATCTTTATTTTTTTAAGCAGGATCCACCCATTTCCCCTGCTCCTGTATTAGCTCGATTAAACGTTCCACAGCTTGTTCTGAGGGAATGTTTCTCTCAACGCAGGATTGTCCGTGATAGAGGCTGATTTTCCCCGGACCGGCGCCAACATAACCAAAATCAGCATCCGCCATTTCTCCCGGACCATTGACTACGCAACCCATTATTGCAATTTTGACTCCTTTGAGATGTGAGGTGCGAGCTTTTATTTGAGCAGTGGTGCTTTCCAAGTCAAAAAATGTGCGGCCACATGACGGGCAGGAAATAAAATCGGTATTATAAATTCGGGCGCGAGTTGACTGAAGAATAGACTGTGCCACAGGGATTTCATTTTCAGAAGGTTCTGTCAATGAAACCCTGATAGTGTCTCCCAGTCCGTCACAAAGCAAAGTGCCGATTCCGACCGCACTTTTTATCCGTCCGTCGAGTTCGTTTCCGGCTTCTGTGACTCCCAAATGCAATGGATAATGCATGTCCTCCGCGTCCATAGCTTGCACGAGTTGCCGATATGCCTGAATCATAACCAGAGGATTTGAAGATTTCATTGACAGAACAGTTTCTTCAAAACCATTTTTACGGAGGATACGCAAGAATTCAAGCGCGGATTCAACCATACCTTCTGAGGTGTCACCAAAGCGGTTCATTACACGATCTGAGAGTGAACCGTGGTTGGTGCCGACTCTTAAAGCACAGCCGAACTTTTTCAGGTTTTTAATCAGCGGCAGCATTTTTTCCTCAACACGCTCCAACTCTTCTTGATACTGTACATCAGTGTATTCGCGGATTTCAAATTTTTTCCGGTCAACAAAATTACCAGGATTAATACGGACTTTTTCCACGAACTCACAAACGTTGATCGCCAATCGCGGATTAAAATGAACATCCGCAACCAGAGGTCGTTTTATTCCGCGTTTCGCCATTTCAGCACGGATTGCAGGCAGACTGTCAATTGATTTTTGATTGGGAACTGTCAAGCGAATGATTTCACAGTCCACTGCATCCAAACGGGAAATTTCCGCGACACATGCATCAACATTGGTTGTGTCTGAAGTCAGCATAGACTGAATCCGAATCGGTTCAGTTCCACCAATTTTTATGTCACCGATTGAAACGGTATTGGTTTGACGTCTAATGGGTAGCAATTTAATATTTTGTCTATAGGTTTCAGTTTCTTGTGAGTGACTGAAAATATTCAAACACTCAATATTTATTCAGAGTCTATCGAAGACAGATCCATGACCGGGGAGGAAAAGACGCTCATAAAAGCGATTTGCATACTGATCTGTCATGCCTGCAATGAAATCACAAATTATTCGTTTTTGCTCATGGTCACTTTTTGCCGCTTTCCATTGCAGTTGAAAAGACGAAGGCAAAAGCATTTCAGGCTCAGCAGAAAGTGCTTCAAAAAGGGATAATACTATTTTACGCCCCCGGTAAGTAGCCGCTTGCACGGTATTGAGTTGAATGACATGTCGCGATACTGTTGCTTTCAATGCCTTTAGAAATTGTTTCGGTTCTTCCGGAAGCACGGCATTCCATCCCAGAAGAGGTTCTTCAAATTCCTCATCCAGTTTCAATTCTGTAGAAGAAATCAGGGCATGAACCAATGCGCCAACTGCTTGTTTCCGGCTGTAACCAGAATTTTCTGTACGTGTAAAAAGTTGATTTTCAATTTGCTGCAGGCAATTTTTTTCAGCCCATATTGGATCCAAATGTTGAGCTACCTCTTGCCAGTGTTCTTGTGTCAGCAAGCGTAATACAATTCCATCCTCAAAATCATGAACTCCATATGCAATATCATCTGCCAAATTCATCAGCGATGTATCAAGAGCTTTGTGTAAAGAGCTGCCATGATTATGTTTAGCTGCTGAAGTATATTCGCAAAAATGTTTTTTGTCAGCTACAGAAATTGGAGCTAAAACCCAGTTCAGCACTTCCTGCTCGGAATCAAGATAACACTTGGGTGGTTGCCATGTTTGTTGAAAATTTAATTTTTCGGATTTTACGTCTGCTTCCGGAATGGTGGTACGGCATAGTTTGGAAAATGGAACAGGATATTTCAAGACTCCCAGCAAAGTTCTGCGTGTTAAATCTAATCCATGTTCCGCAGTATGTGATTCTAGTTTGGTGAGAATACGGAATGTCTGGCCATTTCCTTCAAATCCTCCGAAGTTTGCCATTGCATAATTGAGGGCAGTTTCACCGCCATGTCCAAAAGGTGGATGCCCCAAATCATGGGCCAATCCTGTCGTTTCTATCTGTTCCAGTCGTGGAAGCAAATCTCCCATTTTCGGAAATTTCCTTTGTAAATTCAGTACAAGTCCACGTCCAATCTGCGCCACTTCCATTGAATGAGTCAGGCGCGTGCGATGAAAATCGCCCTCTAGAACACCAAGGATTTGTGTTTTTGCCTGTAGTCTTCTGAAAGCAGATGAGTGAATTACACGTGCTCGGTCTCGTTCATATTCTTCACGTTCATCGTCTTGCCGTTGTACTCCGTTAGGAGCACGGCGCTCTTTCCATGCGTTCATTGAAACGTGTAATAACGAATGTGAAAATTAATTGTTCCTGCTTATTTATCCGTCTGAATAACAGTGGATTATAACGTAATTCTAAATTTTTTACACGGATAAAAAGAGGTTCTGTGTACAGACACTTTTGTAACTTAATTTATTTTCATGAAATACTAAGCTCTAAATTCTTCAAATCACTTGAAAATTTAATTTTTTGCCGTAGAATCAAAAGCTTAAGTCTGTAAAATAATCAATGCTGAACTGCAATAATAAATTAGCGAAGGAGAACTCAGTTTGAGTGAAGATAAACTAGAAGTTGAGGGGGTAGTTGTTGAATCCTCCAAGGGTATTTTTCGAGTAAAGTTGGAAAATGATCACGTTGTTATTGGTCATTTATCGGGAAAAATGAAAATGTATAAGATTCGTGTACTTCCAGGAGATACTGTCACAATTGAACTTTCTCCCTATGATCTGAAACGCGGAAGAATAGTTCGACGTGAAAAAGTTGAGAATTGAGAGCAAACTCCGCAAAAACTTTTATTTGAAAATAATATCAAATGGGTTATTGCGTATCGTGAACAACATGTTCTTCCAAGATTTTGCGCGTGATCTTGGATGAATATATTTGAAAAAACAATCTGTGAAATGACCGCCAAGGTTCTGAACTCAGGCAATGAGTCAGGAACCTGGGAACCATCCGGACTCAACGAACTAGTTGAGCAACCACCTAATCCTGAAATGGGCGATTATGCCCTGCCTTGCTTCAGCTTTGCCAAAAGCTTGAAGCGTTCCCCCGTTAAAATTGCCGAGGAATTGGCAAAAAATCTTCAAAGTATTTTAACTCCGGATTCCCCTATTACTGCAATTCAAGCAGTAGGCGCTTATCTAAATTTCACTATTTCCCCAGTTGCAATGGCTGAAGTTGTACTGCCTGATGTTTTTCGCGGTACATATTTCAAATCGCCTTCCAAAATTGCTCATGAGCGAGTGATGATTGAATATTCACAACCTAATACCCACAAAGGATTTCATGTCGGTCATTTGCGCAATGTCGCACTTGGAGACAGCCTTTGCCGAATTTACAAATATAACGGTTATGATGTAATTGGAGTGAACTACATTGGTGATGTTGGTGCGCATATCGCAAAATGTTTATGGTTTTTCCGGAATCACAATACTGAAACTCCTCCCGAATATTTACGAGGAGAATGGTTAGGTGAGCTTTACTCACAAGCAGTAAAAATGCTGGACGACGCAGAAGGGGAGGAGAAAGTTCAGTTTCAGCAAGAGGTAAGTCAAATTCTGCAAAAACTGGAAGCAAAAGATAAGGAATTTACACGAGAATGGGAAATGACTCGTGAGTGGTCGATGAATGATTTTTATGAGATATATGAATGGCTTGATGTAAAATTTGACCATATATTCTATGAATCTGAGGTTGATGAAGAAGGCAGAAAAATTGTAATTGAGGGGGAACAAAAAGGAACATTTGAGCTCTCACAAGGTGCAATTGGGATAAATCTTGAGGCAGAAGATCTTGGTTTTTTTATGCTGCTGAAATCAGACGGAAACACTCTCTATGCCACCAAAGACCTTGCACTTGCACAACGTAAATTCGAAAAATATGGTGTGAAACGTTCAATTTATGTAGTTGGCGCAGAGCAGACGCTGCATTTTAAACAAGTTTTTGCAACTTTGAAACGAATGGGCTATTCACAAGTTGGGCAATGTTTTCATTTGCCTTACGCGTTGGTCATGCTTCCAGAAGGAAAAATGAGTTCCCGAGCTGGTAATGTGATTCTGTTTTCTCAGTTGCGCAAAGAAATTATAGAAAGCATTCAATCCGCTCATTTGGTGGAACACCGGAAAGATTGGAGTCAGCAGGAACTTGACGAAACGGCTCAAAAAATAGCTGTGGCTGCAATCAAATATGGAATGCTCAATCAGGATTCAAACAAACAAATTGTGTTTTCCATGAACGACTGGCTGATTTCAGAAGGTGATACGGGGACCTATCTTGTTTATGCATACGTTCGAATAAGGAGTATCGGCAGGCAAATTTCAAGTGAAGTCAGTGCGGATGTGGATTTTGCACTCTTGGCTCATCCCAACGAAAAAAAGCTGTTACGTCAGATGCTGGATTTTAATCGAACAGTTTTAAACTCCGGAGAACAGTACCGTCCCTCATTGCTGGCAAGGATGCTCTATGAATTTGCCAAAGATTTCAGCAGGGCCTATAGCACTTGTTCGGTAAAACATGCCGAAACAACTCAGTTGCAAGCTGCCAGGTTACTGCTGTTTCATTGTGTTGCTGAGACTCTCCTGCAGGGTCTTTATCTTCTTGGGATCACACCTCCGGAACGGATGTGAACGGGAAAAAGTCTTTGTGCTTTAGAGACTTTTTAAAGTTCACCATTATTTTTATTTTTGTCTCCTCGGCAGTATTTCCTGGTATTTCCTAAAACTACATTTATGCGTAAGTTATTGTTTCTTTTAATGTTTACGTTTTGTTTTAGCCCGGAGATATTTGCGGATTTTTTTAAATGGGAAATTCAGCTTGCAGTAAAAGGTTTTGGAAAGGAGATCGAAACGTTCCCAGTTGCTACGGAAGGTAAAATTCAATTTTCTGATATTAAAATTGAGTGCAGAATGGAAAGTTTCTGGACACGCATTGAAGCGGATTTGCTGTTGGAGGGAAAAACATTGGTCTGTGTTAACGGTGAAAAAGAAAAAACTGTCAGCGTGATTTGTCGAGACAATCACCGAAATCGCAAATACAACAAACTCAAAGAGCGTTATCCGGCCACAAGAGATGGTTTCCGGCTTAAACCTGAATCCGGAATGAATTCTCCTTATTTGGAACTGCGTTGTTTTTTTTGATGCAGTTACTAACGCAAAACTTTCAAAATAGTTTGAACAGTTTGGAATGAACTCTCAGCGGCTGAATTCAAAAATGTAGAGGAAAGTTTTTGTCCATTTGCTCCAGCTAAATCACTGAGGCAACGTACGACGATTGCCGGAATTCCAAATTGCTCCGCAACCTGCGCGACCGCGGCTCCTTCCATGTCGATTGCCTGCGCTCCAAACTTTTCAAACAATGTTTTTCTTGTTTCGCCGCATTGAAGAAAAACATCTCCGGTTAGGATTGTGCCCATCCGAACATCAGGAAGTACTGCCCTGATTATCTTCTTTATTTCCGGATCAAGTCTAAATTCCGTTTTATTTTGCGGAGACCCCATGGGTATGCTTCCCGCACGGTAAACCTGGAGCTTGCCGTCATTCAGGGCACCATAATCATACTGAATTAATGACTCGCCAATGACCACCTCGCCAATTTTCATTTCCGGATCAATTCCTCCTGCAATTCCGGAAAAAATCAGCAATTCGCATTCAAACTCTTGAATCAGAAGTGTGGAAACCAGCGCCGCATTGACTTTCCCCAAGCCACATTCGACTACACTCAGGTCATGTATAGTATTCTGACTTTTGAAAAAAGTTTTGCCACCAAGCTTTTGTGCGGAATTTGGAAGCAAGTCAAAACTTTTAATTTCTTTAGGAATGGCGCAAATAATTCCAATTCGCATAGGAAAAGCAAAAAAATGGTTTAAAAATATTTTTTACAAATGGCTGGAAAATCTCGTTTTTTACACCAATCATATAACTTGCCGCTGCCGGTAGCACAGGAGGTGGAGAAAAAGAACAGAAAAAGAATGGTAATACACAAACTCAAGCTACGTCTAATTTGTGATACTCGAACTGCGAAAAAGTTCCGCAATTTAAATTTCAGTGCCATTTTCAGCCTTTATTAGTTAGCTCAAAAACCAATTGAGCAAAATCTTTTGTTCCACCATCCGGAAGAATTTCATGGAGCCTTTTACCCATTTCTCCTGGTTCACGCAGATCCAAAAAAATTTTCCACCACTTTATACCATGAGATGCTAAAACTTTCTGGGAAACAATTTCTGCGGCATTGTTTTCATGGATGAACTGAGCATTATCTTCCTGATGTGTTCCTGGAAGTGGAATGAGGACGGTGTCTTTTTGCAAAAAAGCAAGTTCGCCTAGTATGCCCATGCCTGCTCTTGTCAGGACTATCTCACTTTTTGCAAGCAAGTCACCCATGCCTTCATGGACAACTTCCAGCGGATGATAATGAGGATGTGAAAAGAAGGATGAATCTTGATCCAAATTATTCCCGGATCCTGTACCGGTGAGATGAACTACTTGATACTCCGAAAGTAAATGTTTTATCAATGGCAAAACGGCACGATTCAAGCCGACAGCACCCTGACCACCACCTGTGATAAGAATGAGCGGACGTTCCGGATGCAGACCAAAACGCTCATTTGCGCGTTCTGCATTTGCGGAAAAAATTTCCTGACGAACTACAGGTCCAATTTTTCTTTTTAAGGAAATTGAAGGGAACTGATTTGCAGTACTTTCAAAATAAGAAACAAGTGCTTGACTGACTGGAGCCATCAAGCGGTTGGCGAGCCCGGGGCGTACATCCATTTGCAGAATTACATGTGGGATTCTTAAGATCCATGCTGCATAAGCTACAGGCACGCTTACAAAACTTCCTGCGGTTACAACTACTTGTGGCCGAAAAGTGAGCAAATGCACAAAGCCAACTAATCCACCGCCGAGAATTAGCACAGGATCAAAAAAATTGCGCCAACTCCAATAACGCCTCAGTTTTCCGGAAGGAATTGGGACAAACGGAATCTTCGTTTGCTTTACCATTATTTGTTCTGGACCATTTTTGCTGCCTAAAAACAGAAACTCGGAGTCATTATTTTGTTTGCTGATTTCTTCTGCTAAAGCCAGTAACGGTAAAGTGGGACCTCCAGATCCTCCACCGGTGAATAAAACTCGAACAGGTTTTTCATTCATATCTTCTGAACTTTATTCAGTTAAATGAATCTTTGGCATCAACAAGTAATTGAGCCTTTTTCAATTCAGTTTGGAGAATGCTGCTCACTTCCACCGCGTCATTGCAAAAAATCCATTCTACTCCACGATTAATTTCTCGGAATAGATTATTTTTTGACTTGGGGTAGCCGACTCCAATTTTTTGTCCACAATCCAGGTGTTTCCGCACAAGTTTGTGGTTAAGAAGGAGATAATGTCCACCAAGACCGGCATAGTTTTCGGTCAATGAAATTTTGCTTAAGTTTTTTGCATTAAAAACTGCCACCAATAATTTTGCTGAAGTACCAACAAAGTTGAGCAAAACCAGCATTTCCGGAACCAGCGAAAGTAAATGAAAATCTTTCTTTGCTTGTAATTGCGCAAAAAGATTCGCTAGTATTTTGTTTTGTTTTTCCGGCTGAGGATAATGTTCTTCCTTGGCCTCCACCATCAAGTGCAATTTTCCACCGTAGCGCTGAAGCACCTCTTCCAACGTTGGTACTTGCGGACAGCGGTTTTTTAGTTCAGCTAATGTCGTTTCCGAAATAATGATATCTGAATCGAACAATCTTTTTAAATCTGGATCATGAGTAACAACTGGAATTAAGTCTTTTGTCCAGCGAAAATCAAGTTCGATACCCCAAATTCCATCGGTGTCAAGTGCATGATCAAACGCCGTCAAAGTGTTTTCAAACACCTTGATATTGTCATGTTGTCCACGGTGAGAAATGATTTTACATTTTGCTAAATTTTCCATGGATGGTGCTTGCCGCGGAATTGTGGCAAAGACAAAATCACAAATCTGCATCAAACGGGATTCCAACCAAAAAGGCAGTTCCATAAAATTATAAGAATTTTGGTTTCCTAAATTTGTTTACAACCATGAACTTTAAACATCTTAACTTTCTTGAGGTGATTCTTCCCAAATCTGCTTCACAAATTTTAGCGGTCTTAACTTCTCCACTATTTTGTGGAAAACAGGCCAAGTTACAGATTCAAGTTTGATGCGAATATCCGCATCTGTATCATTCTTGGCCGCAGATGCTGAATTTATAATTGCCACACCGGCGTCTTTTATAATTTTTGTTATTTGAAAAAGAATCCCAGTTCCATCAATAACATGTAAATGAATGACATGCGAACGAGATATTTTTTTTGAAATTTTCCATGAAACAGCAATTGGGATTACTTTGGAATGAGGCAATTTTTTATTGAGAATTATTTTGGGGCAGTTAACAAGGTGAATTTCAATTTCCTTGTCATCGTGGATGAAACCTAAAATTTTATCTCCGGGAATTGGGAAACAGCAACTTGACAGTTTAATTAAGGGGTTTTGGACATCATCGATCAAAAATATATTTTTGTCACTTCCAAATATATTTCCCCAAAATTCAGGGCTTATCATCTCTTTCAAACGCCCCGAACTCTCAAACTGAAGCAATTTGTGCTTTCTGAGAAACTGTTGTAGAGGACGTTTTTGTAACCCGATTTCCTGCAAAAATTTGTTGGCTGACAAATTTTCTGCACCCAGTGCCTCCGCCACCGCTTTTAATTTCAGCCATTTTTCCGCCCCTAACTCTGCACCATTTTCTCTTAATTTCCTCTCCAGTAACGTCCGCCCTGAATTTCTTGCGTTTATAATTTTTTGCTGTTCCACAGCTTTTTTAATTTGGGAGCGACTTTTTGCGGTTTTGACTTGTTGCAGCCACTCCTCTTTCGGATGTACTCTGGAGTCAGTGATAATTTGTAAAGCTTCGCCTGTAAACAGTTGTCGTTCACGCGGAACCCTTTTTTTAGATGTGCCAACAGAAGAAGGATTTACTAATGCACCTATGCAATGGTTGCCAAGTTCTGAGTGAATTCCATAAGCAAAATCCAGCACAGTCGCACCTTTTGGAAAAACCAGCATGTCTCCTTTGGGACTGTAAACTTGAACCTGTTCAGACTGAACATAGCTCATGACTTCAAGCATTCGCACGTCTTTATCACCTGCCATCTGATCTAGTTGACTGAGATAAATACGATAATAATCCGCAAGTTCGGTTGGGCTTCCATGCCAATGTGACATTATTCCATACTGATTTTTTTTCAGCATTTCTTCAGAAACAATTTCAATACGAGTTTGTTCACCTTCAATTCTTAATTCAGTCTGAATTCCTTCGTAACCATTCCAGAGGGGGTTGCTGATATAATCACGAATTTTCAGTGGGATAACATAATAATTGGTATGAACTATTCCCAATGCCTGAAAACAATCCAAGCTGTTCTTGACTACGATTCTGAAACCATTCAGAATATGGTCGATCGGCTCACTTTTGTGTATACGGGAAGCAGGATGAACAAAAAGTGGCTCGATTTCATGAAAAACCAAATTATGTTTTTCAATATTAGTTTGTAAAGATTTCTGCATTGTATTTATCGATGAAATGCGGGCTTTTTTCAATTCATCAATTTCTGTCAATGTTTTCTGATATCTCTTTGGATAAAGCAATTTGAAACAGAGTTCAGTGTGTTCCTGACAAATTTGGGTTAAACCCAATCGTTCAGCAATCGGCACATAAATATTAAGGGTTTCGAGACTGATTCGCCGCTGCTTGTTACGAGGCATGGCGTCCATGTCCCTCATGTTGTCAAGACGGTCAAACAGTTTGATAAACAAAGCACGTACATCCAGCACCATGGTTTTCAACATGCGCTGATAAGTAGCGTCTAAATTGTCTAGAGTGAGGTTATTTGGACTTTCCGGTTTTTTTATTTTTGTTAATCCGGTGACAATATCAGCATACCATGCACCATAACGTTCGTGGATATCGTTGTGAGTTATCTTGGTGTCTTCAATGATATCATGGAGAAGGGCAGCGACAACTGTGGGAGCATCCAGTCCAGCTCGACAGATATAACTTGCAACACGAAGCGGATGAATAATGAACGGTTGTCCGGATTTCCGTTTCTGGTTTTCATGATGCTTCCGGATATCTGCAATAGCTTGATCAAGCAACTCCGAATCTTTGCTAGTACCATTTTCCTGTACATAGCTTCGAATTTGCTTGTCCAACTCCGTAATCACGGCTTTGTCACTTGCTGAAATATTTGTCTGTTTGGTACTCGACATTTTTGTTGTTAGAGCAAACTATCATTGTGGTTGAAAGCTTCGTGCGTGATCATTTCCACTGCAATAACGCAAAGTTGATTCCATGCGTACAGGTTTCCAACCGACCTCAAAACGCTGTTCCCATAACGATTTCCTTATTTCCCGGAAGAGATCGAAACTCTGGGGATCAACCCAGAAAAAAAAGTAGTTTTCTTCCGAAGGATATTTTTTCATTAACCTTTGCATCAACCCATCGTAACGGGAAATCTTATGCCACCACTGCCCTGCTCCGGGCGTAGGTAAAAATTCGAGGCAGTGTGCGTGTCCGCTACCGGTTGTTAGTTCAATGGAGTATTGATCCAGATTAATATGTTTAGGTAACGGTTCCTTACCGGAGAGATATTTTTTTAATCTTTGATAAACTAATGCACGATCCAGATGCAATAAACGATCATCTCTCAATAAAAATAAAAGTGAATTTTTTTGTGAAACATGAGACCACGGAATTTTAATTTTTTCTATATTTTCATTTGGTTGGTCTTTTGAAGATGTTTGCTCATTTTTTTCTAAAAGAGAAAACATTGCCATGAAAACCGCCAAAATGACAAGAATTCCAACATTGTTTGAAATAATGTCCACCAAAGAATCCAAGTTCAACAAACTTGGTAAATCTTCCAAATAACCCCTTCTTTTTCGCATTAACTTTCATTATTTTGGGGTTCTTCCTCATTTTTTTTACTTTGCTCATATGCTTCACGAGCTTGTGCCTTCTCTTTTTCTTGCACAGAATGCTGTAATTTAGTAAACCAATCTGTCAATTTTTCAGCCAAATCCGGACGTTTGATACGAACACACAGGTCAACGAGTTTTTTCAAAGTGCTGTTTTGCGGATCAATCTTGATTGCCTCTTCATAAAAAACAATAGCGCCTTTGTAATTCCTTATTGTTTCAGCTTCTTCCGCGAGTTTAATTTTTTCCTGAACTTTTGCTTGAATCTCCTTTTTCTTAAAATCCCTCAGCATCTGTTCCAATTCTACCGCTCTATTTTCATTTTCCAGCAAGTTGTTTAGATTGATAGCTTTTTGCAGCAGATTTTTACTGACGGCAATGTTTAGAGCTTTGTCAATCGCCGCGGCCGCATTTTTTGCATCATTTTGTTTAAGATATTTTTCGGATGCAAGCAAATATTCTGCATGGATGGATTTGATGCCTTCACGAGCTTCTTTGTTTTGACGGTTGATGCGTAAAATACGCCTATAAATTTCAAAAGCATTATCCCATGCCTTTTTGTCAACATTAAGTTTGGCGATCCGTATCAGCAATTCTTCTGATATAATTTCCGGAACAAGAGGTTCATATATTTCAAGAGCTTTTTTCTCTCGGTTGTCATTAAACAAATTATCTGCGTTATCCAAACAAACTTTGATATCGTAGTCACCATGAGAACGTTCAAGAAGATCAAAAGTCTTGAAAAAACATACACGGGATTGTTGAATCATTCCTTTGTTCTTGAAAAGCATCCCCAAGTTCACATTGCTGTAACGGTGATTGGGATTTCTGCCGAGAATGTTTTGTAAAGTTTTTATTGCATTATCAATCACACCATCAAGTGAAATTGCAAGGACAAGGAAACAACGCAAATCCACATTTTGCTTTTCCTTCATCAGCAAACGTTTAAAAACCCTCTGAGCAATTTTTCCTTCCTTTGATTTTAAACAATAGATGCCTAATGTGAAGCAAGCGTCTTGCTCTTCGTCACTTTCTGCATCTATGTTGGCAATGATGTATTCGAAAGTTTGTGTAGCATCAATACTATTTCCTTCATCCTGTTTTTCTTCTTCATCATGCTCATTATCATCGTTTGCTTCAGAGCTATCGTCTTCTTTACCCTCAGCTTCAGCTTTTTCTTTTGTTTCCTCTTTAGTTTCATTTACATCATCATCATTTTCTTTTGTTTCCTCTTTAGTCTCAGTTACATCATCATCATCATCTTCTTTTTCGCTCTCTTCATCCGGAACTACGGCAAAATGCTGCTGCATTTCGTATAACTTTTCCAACCCCTCTTTAATTTCAGGCAGAACAAAGTCTGTCATTTTTTCAAATTCACCAATTGCAGAAACGGCATTTCCATCTGCAATTTCAAGTTTTGCAATTGCCGCAGCTAGATTATAAATGGCATTTGTATAATCATGATCATGCTTCAGGCAGTGCTTGTACATATTTATTGCATGCTTCCAGTCATGTTTTTTGCGATAAGTGTTACCCAGGAGATTAGCCAGATCGGTGTTTTTTGGATCCATTTTCAGTACATTTACACCTAAACTTATTATCCCGTCAGGGTTGCCGCCGCCCTGCATTTCCTGAAATAGTTTGGTAACAGTTTTTGCTGCAACTTTGGGATTCAGTTCCATAGCTTTATTAAACTCAACTGCCGCCCAGTCGTAGAAGTTTTTTTCAAGCAAACTTTTACCACGTTCAAGAATGGAGTTTAACTCCTTGTTAGGGTCATCCTTACTAAATAAATTACCAAAAAGTTTCATGAATATTGTAATAGCCGATGAGTCATCTGATTTTCCGTAGTGATCCTTAATGAGCGCTGCAAAGTTCAAACATCATCATAACCGAAGGTGATCTGATTGTAAATTCTAGTTTTTAGAAATGTTCATCTTAAACAATGATTTGATCATTTTGAAAAAAGTAGTAGTTTAAGTGGTCTGTGTAGGAAATTCTTGATTTTGCACAGTACTGAAAATTGCTGAAAAAATCATCAATTATCAGAAAAGACTTGCTAAAACTACGCCGGATATGTCATTTATTATGCGGAATGTTGCGCATAAAATTTATATTTTATAAATTCTGTTGTGTTTTTGCTTCATGGTACGTTCCTAATAAAG
>Ga0208391_1000083_pt1 | contig 45419 bp, 43 predicted proteins | sample Knorr_S23_td_Bot_FD_185612 | JGI IMG/M metagenome (GOLD analysis project Ga0208391, IMG submission 185612) | Marine microbial communities from Southern Atlantic Ocean transect - Knorr_S23_td_Bottom_ad_3770_LV_A (SPAdes) (version 2) | ecosystem: Environmental > Aquatic > Marine > Oceanic | place... | reverse complement strand
CGAAGAGATGGGTCTGCCAAGGTGGGCCTTGGCAGAATGACAATACAGTGGCGGTAGGCTTGTTTGGTTGGCTAACTGAAATGCCCGCCGCGCAATCGAGCGTGGCGGGCATTTTCGAGCTAGGCAACAGCGGTGGTTACTGCGCCAGCATCTCCAGGGTCTTTTCTTCTAGGACGCTGCCGTTCAGGGCGCCCGTCCACTTGTTGAAGATCATGCCGTCCGCGTCGATGAAGATCGTGGTGGGCATTCCCAAAACTTGATAGTCCCTGACCACACTTTCGTCCTCGGTGAACCCTGCCGGGTAGGTTATCTCCAGTTCAGCCAAAAGTTCTTTGGCCTCCTCTTGGTTCCCCAAGCCGGTGAACTGGCCCAGGTCTATCCCCAGTAAGATGGCCCGGTCTTCAAACTTGTCATAAAACTCTTGGAGGTCCGGCATCTCCGCCCGGCAGGGAGGGCACAACCCGGCCCAGAAGTTGAGCACAATGGGTTTGTCTCCGAACAGACTGTGCAGACTCACTTCGTCGCCGCCGACCACATCTTGACCCTGGAACATGGTGACCGAGAAATCGGGGGCCAATTCGCCTGAGCTGGACGATTCGTCCCCAACGATTGACTGACTGTTATCGGTGGTGCTGTTGCCACAGGCGATCGCCGCCACCGTCAACACCAACGCCAACGGAACAAGCCAGCGAAGCTTGCTGCGTTTCCGATTGTTTTTGTGGCTGATGGTCTGATAAGCCATTGAATTTCCCCTCAAATCGCCCTCCATTGTCATGCCTAAGACGCGCGGTGTACCGCACACGTTACTGATTTTTAGATGTTCTCCCATCGAAGTGGGTTCAACGGTTAATACGCTGGATGGGCCGTGACGGTTTGCTGGACAAACGGCAGAACGGACCGGCGAGGGTCAATCGGCGGAGGCTTGGCCGGCGAGCGCCGTAAGATTTTCTTGGAAGACCAGGAAACGCTCCAAGACCCTCGTGAGGCGGGTGAGCCATTCGTCGCCCAGCCTGCGCAGCGGCATCTGCATCTGCGTGTTGCCGACCTGCACCGATGGACCCAAGGCCCTCTGGAGGGGCACCCGTGCTCCGCCCACCGGCACCCGCAAGGACAAGACGATGGCGTCGTTGCCCTGGACGATGGATTCCACGCCTACATCGGCGGCCAGCATTCTAAGGGAGGCCAGATTCAACAGGTTCTCCACTTCTTCGGGAAGGGGGCCGAACCGGTCTCTCAGTTCTTCGCGGATCTTTGGGATGTAGTCGGCGTCGCTCATTTTGGCCAGCCGCTGGTAGACCGCCAGCCGGGTGGGCAGGTGGTCCACGTAGTCCTCGGGGATGCGGGCGTTCATCGGCAGCTCGATGCGTGGCAGTTCTGGCGGTATCTCAACGCTGTCGCTGGTCCCGCCCTCTTCCTCCAACTCGCGCACCGCTTCATTCAAAAGCTGAGTGTAGAGGTCCAGACCAACCTCTTGGATGTGTCCGCTCTGGGACGCGCCCAAGATGTTGCCGGCGCCGCGTATCTCCAGGTCACGCATGGCGATTCGGAAGCCGGCGCCCAATTCAGATGCCTCCAAGATGGCCTGAAGCCGGTGGTCAGCCGCCTCGGTGATGCGGCGTCCCTTGGGCACCAGCAGGTAGGCGTAGGCCCGGTGCTCGCTGCGGCCTACCCGGCCCCTTAGCTGGTAGAGCTGTGCCAGCCCGAACCGGTCAGCCCGTTCCAGGATCAAAGTGTTGACGTTGGGCATGTCCAGCCCTGATTCGATGATCGTGGTGCAGACCAGGATATCGGCGTCGCCGTTTGCGAATCTCACCATCACCTCTTCCAGTTCCGATTCAGCCATCTGTCCGTGGCCGACCAAGATCCTGGCCTGGGGCACCAGCTTGTTGATGTCGGCGGCGGCCTGATGGATCGTCCGGACCCGGTTGTGCAGGTAGAAAACCTGGCCGCCCCGTTCCATCTCCCGCAGGATGGCCTCTTTGATCACGTCCTCCGAATACTCGGATACGAAAGTCTTAACCGGCAGCCGGGCTTCGGGCGCCGAGTCCATGGTGCTCAGGTCTCTGATCCCGGCCAGGGCCATGTTCAGCGTTCGGGGGATGGGGGTCGCGCTCAACGTGAGCACGTCCACCTGTTGGCGCAGTTGCTTGAGGCGCTCTTTGTGACTGACCCCGAAACGTTGTTCCTCGTCCACCACGGCCAGTCCCAGGTTCTTGAACTTCACGTCTTTCTGTAGCAGCCGGTGGGTGCCGATGACGATGTCCACGCTGCCGTCCTTCAGACCCTCGATGACCTCTTGCTGTTCCTTGGGCGTCCGGAACCGGCTCAAGACTTCGATCTTGACAGGGAAGGGACTGAGCCGTTCGCTGAAGGTGGCGTAGTGCTGCTGGGCCAGGACGGTCGTCGGGACCAGCATGGCCACCTGCAGTCCATCGTTCACCGACTTGAATGCGGCCCTGAGGGCGATCTCGGTCTTGCCGTAGCCAACGTCGCCGCAGATCAGACGGTCCATGGGACGGGTCGTTTCCATGTCGGCTTTGACCTCGACGATGGCCCTGGCCTGGTCCGGAGTCTCCACGAATGGGAAGGAGTCTTCCAGCTCCTGTTGCCAGACCGTGTCGCCGCCGTGTTCGTGGCCCACGGCCAGGGCGCGGGCGGCGTTGATCCGCAACAATTCCTGGGCCATCTCCCTGGTTGCGCCCTTAACCTTGCTCTTTACCCTGGCCCATTCGGCTGTGCTAAGCCTGGTTAGGGACGGCGGCTGGTCCTGGGCGCCCACATAGGCCGACACCCGGTCCAGGTGGTCGGTGGGCACGTAGAGCTTGTCGTTCTCGGCGTACTCCAGGATCAGGTATTCCTTCTCGTCCTCGTCGTCGCCGATACGGGTGGTGCCGGCGAACCGGGCCACGCCGTGGTCGATGTGCACCACGTGGGCCCCAGGCACCAGGTCGGCTAGGACCACTTCCGGCCCGTGCTCGGCCTTGCGGCGGCGGTGGTAACGCTGCTCTTTCACCGTGCCGAACAACTCGGAGTCCGTTAGCAGGACCAGGGTGGTGACTTCGCCCTTCTCTCCACCTGCGGGCAGTTCTACGGTAAATCCGTCCCTGAGGTAGCCCGGAAGCAGGACGACCTGGCCAGCGGTTGGCGCGCTTTCCAACGAGTCCGCCTGGATCACGCCCACGCCTTCTTGTTCCAGTATCTCGGCGACACGGCGCTGGTGCTGGGTGACGGCCACCACGGCGTAGTTGGCTTCCTGGTGACGGCGCACGTCCGCGGCCAGTTGCTCAAGTTTGCCGTAGTAGGGAGTTGATGGCCGGAAAATCTTGTCTTCGTCGTCGCCTACCCAGGTCTGCAGTTGCATCTGCGGCACGCCGCTCAGCCGGTTGGAGAACTCCTCCCAGTCCATGTGGGGCGAAGGGAAATTGACCGGCAATTCTCCCCGGTCCTCCCTGGCCTCGCGCATGCGCTCGAAACGCTCTTCCAGTTCCAGCGCCTCGGCCTCCACCCGGCCGGAGCGTTCCAATACCACCAAGCCGTTGGCCCCGATGTACTCCATGAGGTGGGCCTGATTGACCAAGCCGTTGTAGAAAGAAAGGGTCTCCGGGTTGGGCGCGGAAGTGAGGAGCGACAGTTCTTCGGCCATGCGGTCGCGGACTTCATTGCCGCATTTGGCATAGTCCAGCGCCTCGATCTTGGATTCCAACGTTTGCTGGCGGGCCAGGCCTGGCAGTTGCTCCCGCGCCGGCGCCAGGCGGACCTCATCGGCAGTCCGGATGGAGCGTTGGGACGCCGGGTCGAAATAGCGAATGGTGTCGATCTCGTCGTCCCACAGTTCTATGCGCAAAGGCCATTCGGACCCGGTGGGGAAAACGTCCAGGATACCGCCGCGGTGACTGAAGCTGCCCGGGGCCTCCACCACAGGCTCGTTGTGGTAGCCCAGGTCCAGCCATTGGCCGAGGATGGTCTCGATCCGTATCCGGTCGCCCTTCTTCCAGAGGCTTAATTCTCCGGTGGCGGGGAAAACGCCGGCCATCAACTCGGGTGGCAGGGTGTAGAGCATCGCGGAACCCACCGAGCAGACCACCAATGGTTGTACGTCGGGCTCAGCGCCGCCGAATCTCCCAGCCCCGGCCAGTGCCGCCAAGGCCGTCAGCCGTTGATTGCCGGTGTTGGCGTCGACCGCTAGGCGCTCGTATGGGAGCACTTCGGGTTCTGGCAGGAAGTGGATGAGCTGGTCTTCGCCCAGATAGGTCAATAACTGGTCGTGCAGACGGCGGGCGTCGTCGGGCCGGGGCGTGATCACTAAGACCGGCCCCCGCTGACGGCGCCATAAAGAGGCTAGGAAGGCCGCGCGGGCCCCCTGCCGGACAGTGACTGCCGACTCGCCACCCGATTTTCGCGCGGCGTCGACGTTCCCCCGGTGTTCGGGATGGCGGTCCAGTAACTCTAGGACTCCATTAAGGGACATACGGTGGTTGAAAGCTCCGATTTAGCTTGGCCACAGCGGGCCGAGATATAAAATTACACGCCAGAAAGGGGGCTGGTAACAAAGCCAGCCCCTTTTCAACTATTTTATGGCCTGAGCGAGTTTGTTACAAGCGGGGATGGATCATCCAAAGTCTACAACCCGGATGGACCGACCGCTGGTCACGCTTCAGGATGTTTCTATTTCGGTGTAGAATGCCACCACCTTATTTGGACGGGAGAGCCGTGACCAGTTCGGGACAAACAAGTAGGATATTTGTCGGCCGTCAGCGCGAGATGGGCGAGTTGCGGGCGGCTTTGAAGGAATCCTTCGCCGGTCACGGCCGTATCGTCATGCTCATGGGTGAGCCTGGCATCGGCAAGACCCGTACGGCGGAGGAACTTGCCTCACATGCCGAGACCCAAGGGGCCCAAGTGTTGTGGGGCCGCTGCTACGAAGAGGACGGCGCTCCTTCTTATTGACCTTGGGTGCAGGCGATCCGTTCTTACGTCGAGCCCCGAAACTCGGACCAACTCCAAGTCGACTTGGGACCAAACGCAGCCGACATCGCTGAGATCGTTCCTGAGATTCGCCGAAAGTTAACCGACCTGGAGACCCCGCCGGACCTGCCGCCGGAGCAAGCCCGCTTCCGGCTCTTCGAATCCATCACATCTTTCCTGAAGACTTTGGCCCGTTCGAAGCCGATCATGTTGGTCCTTGACGACCTGCATTGGGCCGACGAACCGTCTCTTCTATTGCTTCAATTCTTGGCCCAGCAACTCGCGGACAGCCACATCCTGGTGGTCGGTTGCTACCGGGACGTCGAACTGTCCCGGCAGCACCCCCTGTCGGAAACCCTGGCCCGGATCTCTCGAGAGGCTGATTACCAGCGGCACGCGCTGAGAAGGATGGACCAGGATGACACGGCCCTATTTATCGACGCAGCGGCGGGTACCAGCGTCTCCCGCGCCGTGGTGGAGGCGATCTATTCCCGCACCGAGGGCAATCCGTTTTTTACGACGGCGGTGGTCCAACTGCTATCCGACCGAGGCGCACTAGCCGATGGTGCAGCACGCGGACCAGAGGGCATTCGAATCCCGGAAGGTGTGCGTGAAGCCATCGGTCAACGTTTCAATAGACTTTCGGACGACTGTAACCTGGTGATGAGCACGTCGGCGGTTATCGGAAGGGAATTCACGGTAGATCTACTCGGCCGTCTGATCGAGGACCTGACAGAAGACAGACTGTTGGAGGTCTTAGAAGAGTCCTTGTCGGCGCACTTGATAGAGGAATTGCCCCCACCGTGGGCCGGTACCAGTTCACGCCCGCGCTGATCCAAGAGACACTCACAGACGAGTTGTCATTGACCCGGCGGGTCCGCCTCCATGCCCGTATCGCCGAGACTCTGGAAACGTTGTACGGCGCGGAAGTCGAGGCCCACGCCGCTGAACTGGCCTATCATTTCGCGCAGGCGGAGGCGGTCACCGGCACGGAAAAGCTCGTCCATTACTCCCTGCTGGCGGGCGATAGGGCTGTGACGCTCCGAGCTTATGAAGGGGCATTGGCCCACTTTCAAAGAGGGTTGACGGCTAGAGGTGCAGCGCTTACGGGCCTGGAGCCAGCGAAAGATGAAGAGGCTGCGGCGTTGTTATCGGGTCTCGGCCACGCCCAGATGTGAGTCGTTGAACGGGCTAACTTGACGCAAGCGGCTGACACTTTTGTCCGTGCCTTTGACTACTATGTGGATGCGGGTGATTCAGATCGGGCAGTAAGCGTGGCGTTGGCCGATATTCGGGCGGCCACCGTGCGTGAAATGATTGAAAGAGCATTGACGTTGGTCCCGCCGGACTCCCACGATGCCGGGAAGCTCCAGGCCCGCCAAATCTTGGCGAACCGTGCCGACTATGACAAGGCGCAGGGAGCGTTCCAACGCGCATTCTCGATCGCTCGCAAACACCAAGACCAAAGTTTGGAGATGCAGGCGCTGGTTGCCTCCGCGTGTGTGGATTTTCACCATGGCCACAACGAACAGAGCTTGGAACGGAACCTGCGGGTCATTGAACTATCACATCTGGTCGATATGCCCTACGAAGAGACGCATGCCCATTACGATCTATTCCACGTTCTTTACGCGATGGGTGACTCGGACCAGGCCGCCAGCCACGCTGAAACCATGGTGGCATCCGCGGAACGGACCCGCATTCGCATGTGGCGCAGCCGCGCGATGGAAGCCAATGAAGCTCTGGGCAGCGCGAAGGGAGACTGGCAGACCGCCAGAGAGTTTACCGAGCAGGGCCTGGCGATCTCACCCCAGGAATCTACTTTGATGGGAGCCAGGGCACTAGTGGGATACCAGTTAGGTGAGACTGAGGCCGGCGATGCCTATCTGAATATCCTGTTCGAAAATTATCAGGCCGGCGCATTTGATTCGGGATTCCAGGCAAATCACACTGTTCCTGCTGTGGTCATTCCCATGGTCTCCTACATCACCGGCATTGAAGCTAGGTTTGAGTTCGTCGAGGACATTGCCCGGTCCGTATTTTCCTCGCCAGATGCTAATCCATCGGCCACTAATGCAGCCCATATCGGCCTAGCGCTGATCGCCGTCCAACGAGGGGACGAGACGGCGGCCAAGGAGTTGTATGGCGCATTGCAGCCGATCGCAGGGACCATGGCGCCTACATGTAGCTATGGCCCGGGGCTGGCGGTCGACCGCATCCGGGGCCTTCTGTCTCAGACCATGGGCAACCTTGACCAGGCAGCAGACAACTTCGAGCATGCCGCGGCTTTCTGCCGCAAAGCGGGCTACCGGCCCGAGCTTGGATGGACTTGCTGTGACTATGCCGACGCGCTATCCCTGCGAAACGGGCCTGGTGACCACAAGAAAGCGGCGGGTCTCCTAGACGAATCAATGGCTATCGCCACTGAACTAGGTATGCGGCCATTGATGGAGCGAGTGGCTGACCGCCAAGGGGCGTTGGCAACACAGCCGGTGGCGAAGGCCACCTACCCAGACGGCCTGACGCAACGGGAGGTCGAGGTTTTGCGCCTCCTGGCCCAGGGTAAAAGCAACAGCCAGATCGCCCAAGAACTGGTCGTTGCCGAGGGAACCTCCCTCAGGCACGTGGCCAACATCCACGAGAAGATCGATGTTGCCAACCGCGCCGAGGCCACCCGGTACGCCCTGAGAGAGGGCCTGCTTTCACTGGATGAATCCTCGGACTAAACACCGCTTCCCTGTTTCCGCCTTCAGCCTCGGTTTTCTCTTTTCCCTGCCGCCGTCTACACACTTCGGCACATGCGCTGCCCGTCACCGTTAAATATCCAGTTTTCAGAGTTGTGCACTTTGGTCGATGTTGGCCTCTGACCTGTCGAATTAGTATTCATCCACACCGATTCGGCAGGCCAGGAGAAAACGATGATTATAGTAAGCAACATCCAAGGAACCATCACGGCCGCAGTCTCCCAGAACCCAGATGGCTTTCTAGACCGGGTGCTCGACTGGATGAACCATGTTGTTGACGCATTTTGCGGCCCCGCTCTCTCAGATACCATCCACGAAAATCCGGCGGCGGAGTACCTGTTCTTGAACCCAGGTTGCTGCGGCGCCGTGATCGACAGTGATCTTTGGGACCTGTTGACCGATCAACGCTCTCAGCCCGAGACCAAGGAAGCCAGCAATGTCTAGCGCCACGACAATCAGGCCAGTATCTATCGAGCCCAGGGAAGACCTGGTGCGGGCGGCAAAGCACGCAGCTTTGCGCATCGCCGAGCGGGCCCCTGAGGTCGACCGTCAGCGCCGTGTCCCGGTGGAGAACATCAAGGACCTCCACGAAGCCGGGCTTTTGACCGTCACCATCCCACGTGATCTCGGCGGGTCTGAAGCTGACCTGGTATCCCAGATCGCGGTCTACGAAATCATCGGTGGGGCCTGTGCCTCCACCGCCTGGGTCATGGGCAACCACTCAACCCTATGCACTTTGTCCTTGGGCATGATGGGGGAAGGCGCCCATCCGCTGCTAAAAGACGTGGTTGAGAATGGCGCTTTGATCTCGCATGCAGCCATATCCGGGGGCGACACCAACCCCGCGCCCGGCGGGTTCGTCGCATCGGGGCGTTGGCTATTCGTCAGCGGTTCTACCATCTCTACCTGGATATTTCTCAGCACGATGGTGGAAGGCCGCAACCGCTGGATGTTGGTGCCGACCAGCCAACCAGGACTGACGATCGAAGAAACCTGGTTGTCCATGTCAGTCCGGGGTTCCATGACCAATGACGTGTTTCTTGACCAGGTGTTCGTCGCCGGGGACATGGCGCCTGAGATCAACCGCCCAGCTCCCCACGAACCATGGTTGCCCAACGGCCCGGCAGCTCTTAAGGCGCCGACCAAAGCCAGGGTCTGGATGGCGGCTATGACGTTAGGAATAGCTCAGGCTGCATTGGAAGATTCCATCGAGTACGCCAAGGGCCGCAGCATGGCTTTGGGCGGCAACGATAAAACCAGTATGCCGGGCAACCAGTTCGCCGTGGCCGACGCCGCCATGGACATCGAGTCGGGCCGCGCGTTCTTGGTGCAAGAAGCCCGAGCCATCACTGCCAAGGCGATAGCCGGCCAGGAATTCGTTCCCGACGACGCGGCCCGCATGGAGATGGCTGGACTCGTGGCCAGGGAGAATTCTCAAAAAGCCGTGGACCGGCTCTTCGCCATAAGGGGAGCCACCGGGTTGTTTGAAACAGGCAATTTCGAGCGGTATTACCGGGATGTCCGCATGGGCACCCTCCACGCCACCAGTACTCCCGATCTGGTGCGTGAAGAGGTGGGCAAACACATCTTCGGCATCCCGCTGAATGTTCAGCCCCGGTGGGCCTAGCGAGTTCGTGCCGGGAGGAACGCGCGGCAACGGAGCCGAGAAAGGGGTTGGCGGTACTGCCAGCCCTTTTTCTTATTAATCAAGACCGGGGCTCCCCCATTACAGAAGGAAATCGACCACAAGTGAATACAGGCGGAACGAGGCGTGCGTGCTATAATCTTTACTGAGCGTGGCGGCCTCGGACCGCCCATTTTTTTATTCCGATTTCCAGCCCTCAAGAACCCAGATCATGGCCAGAGCAAGTCAAAAAACCAAGGCTGAAACAAGCACCCAGTCTGGCGCGCTCCGTTACCGGCGCATCGTGGTCAAAGCCGGGACCGGGGCCCTGACCGGGCCGTCTGGCTTGGACTCGGAAGTCATGGCCGACCTTGTGCGCCAGGTCTGTCAGGCCCGCGAACCTTCGGGTGAAGTGGTGCTGGTAGCATCAGGCGGCATCGCCAACTACATGGCCGGAGACATCGGCAAGACCCAAGGCCTGCGGTCGGACCGCATCGAACAGACACTGGGCTACCACTACGGCCAGGAAGTGGTCCACCGGAATAACTTGGTGCTTTTATAAGATGACCACTAAAACAGTCCAAGACGTAACCGCCCTGGGACTAGCCGCCCGGAATGCCTCCCGGAAGTTGGCGCGGCTATCGACCGAGGACAAGAACCGGGTGCTGCTCAATCTGGTCGAGTTGCTGCGCTCCGACCAGGCCGGAGTTTTGGCGGCGAACGCGGAAGACTACCAAGAAGCCAAAGCCGACGGCCTGGACGAATCCATTTTGGACCGGTTGCTGCTGACCAGCGAACGCCTCAACGGCACCGCCGACGAACTCCAGCGGGTCGCCGAACTGCCTGATCCCATCGGCGAGGTCATCGAAACAACTTCGCTGCCAAACGGGCTGGTCACCAGCCGCCGCCGGGTGCCGCTGGGAGTGGTTGGCAGCATCTACGAGTCCCGGCCCAACGTCACGGTCGATATATTCGGTCTCTGTCTCAAATCGGGGAACGCCTGCATCCTGCGGGGCGGCAAGGAGACGATCCGCTCCAACACGGCGCTGGTGGCCCTGCTTAGGAAGGCCCTGACCGATGCCGGAGTCACCACCGATGCCGTCCAGTTCCTGGATAATCCGGACCGGGCGCTGGTGGACGCTATGCTCAAGATGAACGAATACATCGACCTGTTGGTGCCCCGGGGCGGCGCCAGTCTGGTCAAGTTCGTGGCTGAGAACGCCACCATGCCGGCGGTCACCGGCGGCATCGGGGTTTGCCACACCTACGTAGACCGGGCGGCCGACCTGAAGATGGCGGTGAAGATCGTCCACAACGCCAAGGTAAGGCGTCCGTCCATCTGCAACGCCCTAGATACAGTATTGGTCCACGCGGAGATCGCCGCCGATGGGTTGCCCCTCATCGCCAAGGAACTTACAGCTTCGGGCGTCGAACTGCACTGCGACAACCGGGCCCTAAGTATCCTGGGACCCGACGCCCCGGACTTAGCCCTGCCTGCCAGTGAAGACGATTGGGGCAAAGAGTTCCTGTCGCTCACGGCTGCCGTGAAAGTGGTGGATTCCCTGGATGACGCGTTGGAGCATATAGAGACCTATGGTTCCGGCCACTCCGAGGCGATCATCACCGAAGACGACTCGGCGGCAAACAGGTTCCTCGATGAAGTGGACGCGGCGGCGGTGTACGTTAACGCCAGCACCCAGTTCACCGACGGCGGGCAGTTCGGCCTGGGCGCCGAAGTCGGCATCAGCACCCAGAAGTTCCACGCCCGGGGCCCCATGGGTCTGAAAGAGCTGACCAGCTACAAATGGGTCATCGTGGGCCAAGGTCAGATCAGGCCGTAGTCGCGCAATTGGCACAGGGAGGCCAGTATTGGCGGAATTGAAATTCGAGCGCGAGGTGCGCACACCGTATTCCGAAGCGTACTTGGTCATGGAACTCGACCGCCAGGTCGGCCGGGTGGATATCCATTTCACCTCCGAGATGGTCCACGTTGCCGTGTCGGTGGATGAGAGCCTAACGCAAGAGACCGTCCAGCAGATCATCGACACCATCGATGCAGACATGTGCGACGCGGTAGGCATCGCCCGCGGGAATTTTGTGGTCCACATCTTCCAGGGAAGGGAGACCGGAGTCCTGAGCGACGAGAACGAGAACGAGAACGAATTCAGCGAAGACGGCAGCGACCACTAGCCGTCTAACTTCGAGATCAAGCTGGCGACCGTTGGCCGATCTGCGGGCGTCTGACCCCGGTGTTCATACAGCACGGTACCGTCCTCCCCCAGGATAAAATCCCCTCCAAGCTGTTTCCAGTCGCTTGCCGCGTGTTCGTACCGCCGTCCCCTGGCGAAATGCTTTACGTAGGTCCAGACCGTCTTCGGCGAAAATATCTTCAGCAAGTTGCCCTGGGCCAGACTGTAGGCGGCGTAAACGTCCCGCTCCGGGTCTGAGAGGACTGGGTAAGGCAACTGGAGTTGGCGGGTAAGTTGGAACAGGCGGTCCATGGGCTCAAAGAATATGGCCACCACCTCGGCGCCCTTTGCCTCAATATCGCCGTACCGCTGCCGCAACTGCGACAGATGCTCCCTTCAAGGCACTCAGGCGAAATGCCTCAAGAAGACTAATAAGATCTTCCGGCCTCGTAATTCCTGAAGGGAGAGGAACTCTCCCTCCGGCATCGGCAGCGTGAAGTCGGGCGCCGCACGGCCCACAAGGACAGGCCCAACGCCTTTCGGGTAAATGCTCATATGCGGCTCATAATAAGAGCGTCATTTCCATGTCTCATGATTTCCAACCGCCCAGTTGCGCCATCGTGCAGAATCAAACTGCAACACCCGATGCTATACTCGTTCTTCCACTCTTGCCAGTAAGAAGATCACGCTGATTCGGCCTTGGTAATAGACGCTCACTGCCACATCCTACCGCCCTCTTTCGGCGACCGCCGGGCCGAGTTCGCCCAGCGCGACGCGACCTTTGCGGCGTTGCTGTCGGACCCCAACGCCCGCATCGCATCCGCTGACGACCTGTTGGAAGCCATGGACCGCGATGGCGTGGACCGGGCCGTGGTCATGGGCATGGGGTGGACCGACCATCAGGTGGCCGTCGAAGCCAACGACTACATCATCCAGGCAGTTACGGACAACCCCGGACGCCTGACCGGTTTCTGCTCCGTCAACCCTGCCTGGGGAGAACCTGCAGTTACGGAAGCGCAACGTTGCTTAGATGCTGGGCTGGTTGGCATCGGAGAACTGCACGCCGATACCCAGGGGTTCGACATCACCGACGTCGCGGCCCTGGCACCGGTGATGGAATTGGCCCGCTCCGACCGGCGGCCGGTGTTGGTCCACGCCTCCGAACCCGTCGGTCACCAATACCCTGGCAAAGGCGCCAACACGCCGGACAAGCTGTACCGGTTCATCCAGAATTTTCCGGGCAACGTGATCATCTGCGCCCACTGGGGCGGCGGACTCCCGTTTTACTCGCTGATGCCCGAGGTTAAGGAATCGCTGAAGAACGTGTACTTCGACTCCGCGGCATCACCATTTCTCTACCGGCCGGAGGTCTTCGGCGCCGTATCTGAACTGGCCGGAGCGGGCAAGGTGCTATTCGCCAGCGATTATCCGCTACTGGAGATGTCACGGCCGCTGGAGCAGGCCCGGAGCGCTGGACTGGCCCCCGATGTAGAAGCGGCCCTGCTGTCGGGAAACGCGGCCAAGTTGTTTGGCCTATGAGCGCCAGTAGTAAAGCAACGGAAGAGTTTGTAACCCTCCCCGATCACCTGCGCGAGGGCCTGAACATCTTATTCGTTGGTTTGAACCCATCTCAATACTCGGCGGAAGTGGGTCATTACTTCGCCAATCCGCGCAACCGCTTCTGGCCGGCTTTCAACATGTCGGGACTGGTGGCCAGGCCGGTCTCCTCGGAGGAAGACGCGACTCTGTTGGCCGATGGCATCGGATTTACCGATGTCGCCAAGCGTCCCACGCCGATGGGGTCGGGACTGCGGGCCGCCGACTTCCGTGAATGGGCGCCGGTGCTGAAAGAGAAGATCGTGAGATTCGAGCCGAAGTTGGTCTGTTTCCATGGGTCGATGGCCTACAAGGCGTACCTGCAACATGGCGAGGGCGTGAAAGAGCAGGTGCAGCTCGGTTTACAGGACCGGATCATCGGCGCTTCTGCCGTTTTCGTCGTGCCCAACCCGAGTCCGGCCAACGCCAAGTATTCATTGAATGACCTGGCCGAATGGTACGGGCGGCTCCGGGAGGCCAGCAAACGATGACGGCATCTCGAGATAATATGGTCCGTTCTTTCATTGCCATCCCGGTCCCTCGAACAGGACTCGAGGTGCTGGAAAAAGTCGTTAAAAGGCTGGACTCGGAGATGGGTGGAAAGGTGCGTTGGGTGCGGCCCCGGGGTATCCACCTGACCCTGAAGTTCATGGGCGACATACCTGCCTCAACCTTGGAACAGGTTTTGGAAACACTGCCCCAAGTGACCGCATCTTTCGGCCCCTTCGAGATTTCCATGTCCGGACTTGGCGTCTTCCCCAACGCGCGGCGCCCACGAGTGTTGTGGGCGGGTATGGCCGGCGACTTGGAGACATTGTCAGCTCTGCAACTTGCGGTCGATGAGGCGGTGGGGCGATTGGGACTGCCCAAGGAGGACCGCCCGTTCTCGCCCCACCTGACTCTCGGACGGGTCCGCCGGGACACGAATGAGGAGCAGTCGCGGACGATTGGCTACCTCATGTCGAACACGGAATTGCAGGCCGTGCCACCCTGGTCCGTGGACGCGGTCAACCTGATGCGTACTGAGTTGGACCCGACAGGGTCCAGGCACTACTTGGTGGGCTCGGCAACGATTGGCGGTGGATGAGCGCATGGACCGGTTGACCACCGCCATCACGCCCGTGGCGCCCTTCGATTTCGAGTTGACGGCGGGCTACCATACCTATTTTCAGAGCCGCTACGGCACTGACACGATGGAGGACGGAGTCTACCGCCGACTCCTTGACCTGGGAGACAAGCTGGTCTTGGCATCAGTGCGGTCGGCCGGCACGGTGGATGCCCCGGAGCTCGAGTTGGAATTGCAGGGCTCGGAGTTAAGTACGGCGGACGTTGGTCTTGCCAAGGAAAGGGTGTCCTGGCTCCTGGGAGTAGACCAAGACCTCGCCCCGTTCTACGAATTGGGCCGGGCGGACCAGGCCATGGCCGAGTTGGTGGAGCGGTTCTACGGCTTGCACCTGCCTCATACCGCCACGGCCTTTGAGGCATTGGTGCTGGCGGTGCTAGGCCAGCAGATCTCCACCAGCGTGGCCCGCATAATCCGCACGTTGCTTATCGAGACATTTGGCCCGAACGCCGAGTTTGACGGCGAGACTTACTACGCATTTCCCAGACCGGAGTCCATCTGGGCGTCATCGCCCGCCGAACTCCACACCATGAAACTGACCCAGCGCAAGTCCGAGTACGTCCACGGTCTGGCCGGGTCGGCCCTGGACGCCGCCGTGGGCCTTGATAGACTGGGCGAGCTAACCGACGCGGAGATCGTCGCGAAACTGACTGCGCTGCGCGGTGTGGGGCTGTGGACCGCCCAATGGACATTGATCCGCGCGGTGGGCCGCTTCGATGCCTTGCCTCTTGGCGACCTGGCCCTAAGACGGGTCGTCTCGCGCCTATTCACCGACGGCGCTGAGGTGACGGACTCTGATGTGGAAGATATCGCCCAGCGTTGGTCTCCCTACCGGACCTTTGCCACCGTCTATCTATTCAGTGCGTTAAGGACCGGGGCGGGTTGATTGGCTGCACAGAGCAGGTGGTTCGACGGGCTCACCATGAGCGGACGAGATGGCCGCACTGTGGAAAAGACCTGGCAAGAACAGGAGATCTGAATGCCATTTCTAGGACTTAGACTGGGGAACGAGACCCAGTTGAGTGTCGCCGATATCCAGTCCCTCGGGACGTTGGCCGAGGAACACGGCTACGGCGAGGTCTGGATGACCGAGGGCGCTGGGCGCGACTCGCTGACCCAACTTACCGCCATCGCTACGGCCACCAGCCGCATCGGACTTGGAACGGGCATATTGCCCATGTTCTCCAGGACACCACTGATCACGGCGATGTCGGCGGCGGGGCTGGCCGCCGTTTCAGATGGCCGGTTCATTTTGGGGCTGGGAGTTGGCAATCGGACGGCGACCGAGGACGGCCACGGAGTGGACTACAGCCGGCCGATGGAACACCTATCAGACCTGATTCACATCGTGCGCGGGCTGCTGCGGGGCGAGGAGGTCAGCCATCAGGGCAAGGCGATCACGGTTAGCCGGGCAGGTTTGGGCGACGCTGCTCCCGCGAGGAAAGTACCCATCTACATCGCGGCCCTTGGTCCTCGAATGTTGGAACTGGCCGGGGCGATCGCTGACGGAGTCATGCTGAGCTGGACGGCCGCGAGCTATCTGGAGCAGGCCATTCAACTGGTCCGCGACGGAGCAAGCAAAGCCGGACGCGACCCATCCGAGGTGGAGATCTCGGGTTACCTGCGTGTTGTTGTGACTGACGACCTGGAGGCGGGCCGGGCCACCTTGCAACGGGAGATCGCGAGGTATGCCGGTGGCGGCCATTACCAGTCCTATTTTCGGAACACGGGGTTCGATGCCGAGATGGCGGGAGCGCAGGCGGCTCGGGACCATTCCGACAATCCAGCCACGGCCGAGGCTATCAGTGATAGTATGCAGTCGGAATTGGGCGTGGTCGGTCCAGCCGAGGCCTGCCGGGCAAGGATCGAAGAATTGCGCCGGATGGGTCTGACGAAGCCGGTGATCGCCCCTCTCTCCGTAGGAGACATGAAGGGCTCTTACGAACGGGCTATCAGGGCCCTGGCTCCTTAGATAGATGTCGGGAAAATCGACAAAGTGAGAGGAATATGTCCACAGTATTGATATTTGTATTCGACGGACTCCAGCCGTCCCAGGTCAACACCAGGTTGACGCCAAATCTTTCGGCCTTCGCTGACGGCGGAGTGAATTTCGCCAACCACCATTCGATCTTCCCAACCGTGACCCGGGTCAATTGCTCCAGCATCGTCACGGGAATGAGTGCGGGAGGACATGGCATGCACGGAAACAGGTTTGCTATCGTGGATTTTGATTCGAACCAGGCAATCATGGCCTTGAAGCCGGAGTTCGAGCAGGTCGTGGAAGCCGGCATGCCGGTCCTCCTGGCGCCGACGTTGGGTGAGATACTTGGCCGGCATGGGAAAGAATACGTGTCCGTCGTCGTCGGGACCACTGGAAACGCCTACCTCCATAACCCCACTGCCGAAGTATCGGGCGGCGCAACCATACACCGGGAATTCACTCTTCCCAGCGAACTGCATGAGTCGATCGTCAACCGTTTCGGTCCCTGGCCGGAGGAAGTGTTGCCCAACACCGCGATGTTGGCACAGGCCAGGCGGGTCTTGACCGAATATGTGCTCCCAGAGCGGATGCCCGCCGTGGCTTTGATCTGGGGCGCGGAGCCGGATAGCACTCAGCACGCGACCGGGGTTGGTTCCAGCCAATCTGACATCGCCCTCAAAGAGGCGGACGAACAATTCGGGAGCCTGATGCAATGGCTGCAAGAGACCGGCCGCGCCGACGATACCGACATCTTCGTCGTGTCCGACCACGGCGCCTCGACCGTTTCCGCGTCCGCCGGCATTGAAGCATGGGTAAAGGAAGCCGGCTTCCCAGCGGCGGGAGAGCCCGGTGGAGTGATCGTCGCCCAGAACGGCGGCGCCGCGCTTTTCTACACCCCGCCTGGTGACATGGACACGGCAAATCGCTTGGCCGCCTGGCTGATGGCCCAACCCTGGTGCGGCACTGTAACGGCGTCCGACGCTGTTGCCGGTATCCCAGGGACCCTTCCTGCCTCCCTGGCGGGGACTGAAGGGTCACGGGCGCCCGATCTGACGGTCTCGTTCCGCTGGGAAACAACCGCCAACGAGACCGGATATCCCGGTATGATCCCCTCCACCTACGGCGGTCCGGGCAAGGGGCAGCACGGATCGATGAGCCAGATGGAGATTCGCAACATCCTTTTCGCCTCCGGCCCCAGTTTCAAGTCCAATATCACGCTGGAAACCCCCTCTGGCAACCAGGACCTGGCGCCTACCATCCTCAAGATTTTGGGTATCGAAGGAGACAACGGCATGGACGGGCGGGTGCTTGCGGAAGCGCTGGTAGATGGCCCCAGCGCCGCCGACGTGAACTGGTCTACTAAAACCCACCAAGCCGAACTCGACTTGGGCGGAGAGGTCTACCGCCAGCAGATAAAAATCTCCACCGTGGGGACCACCTCGTATCTCGACGAGGGCAACAGGGTGGACTAAGGGAGAGGTCGAGGCGCTAACCCTGAGAGAGATCACAGTCGTCCAACGACGGACATTCAGGGTTCGTGTCTAATGGTCACAAATGGAATCCGGCGCACCTGAACCGGCAAAGTGAGAGACGTATGTCATCCGTATTAGTCTTCGTATTCGACGGACTCCAGCCGGCCCAGGTTAATCCGCGTCTGATGCCGAATCTCTCGGCGTTCGCCGCGGGAGGCGTGACCTTCGCCAACCACCATTCGGTTTTCCCCACAGTGACCCGAGTCAATGTTTCCAGCATGGTCACGGGCATGAATCCGGGCGGACACGGCCTAGCTGGAAACCGGCTAGTTATTCGGGAGTTTGACCCGGACCAGCACATGGGGGCTTTGGAGCCGGTATTGTCCCTTATCGCCAAGGCTGGGGTGCCGGTGCTGCTGGCGCCGACGCTGGGCGAGGTCCTCGCCCGGCATGGGAAAGAATACGTGGCCATCGGCGTCGGGACCACCGGCAATGCCTACCTCCATAATCCGAACGCTGAAGATTCGGGCGGAGCGACCATTCACCCGACCTTCGCCTTGCCCAGGGACCTGCATGAGTCGCTCATCGACCGGTTCGGCCCGTGGCCGGACGAAGCGGCGCCCAACACGTCGAGATTGGCCCACGCCACGCGCATCATGACCGAATATGTGCTCCCTGAACGCATGCCGGCAGCGGCAATGATCTGGTCCTATGAGCCGGATAAGTCTCATCATGCGGAGGGGGTCGGTTCGATCCTCGGAGACACCGCCATCAAGGAGGCTGACGGGCAGTTAGGCGACCTGATGCAGTGGCTGCGGGAGACCGGCCGCGCCGAAGCTACCGACGTCTTCGTGGCGTCCGACCATGGCTACTCGACCATATCCGAGATTGCGGGCGTTGAAGCATTGGTCAAGGAAGCAGGATTTCCATCGGGCGGACAGCCCGGAGGCGTGATCGTCGCCCAGAACGGTGGCGCGGTACTGTTCTACACCGCGCCGGGAGACTTGGACACCGCTAACCGGTTGGCCGCCTGGCTCATGGCCCAACCTTGGTGCGGAACCGTAACGGCGTCGGACGCCGTCGCTGGTATCCCAGGCACCCTGCCCGCCTCGCTGGTGGGAAATGAAGGGCCGAGGGCGCCCGAGCTGACGGTCTCTTTCCGCTGGGAATCGACTGCCAACGAGGCCGGGTACGCGGGCATGGTTTATTCCACCTCCGGCCAGCCCGGCACGGGGCAACATGGTTCCATGAGCCGCCATGAGATACACAACATCCTGTTCACAAGCGGGCCCAGTTTCAAGTCCGGTCTCAAGCTGAATACGCCGTCCGGTAATCTTGACCTGACGCCGACTATTCTCAAGGTCCTGGGCATCAGCGGACACGAAGGAATGCACGGGAGAGTACTGGAGGAAGCGCTGGTAGTCGGCCCCGACGCGGCAGATATTGAATGGTCGACGGAACTGCACCACGCCGAGCACAACCTGGGCGAACAGGTCTACCGCCAGCAGATAAAGATCTCCACGGTGGGAACTACCTCATATGTAGATGAGGGAAACCGGGTGGATTAAGACATGCACACTCCCAGAATGTCAATCCGAGGCGCTCGCCGAGGAATCTCTTTACTGCTGGGAATTCAAAGCCTTGTGGCAGCTCGAAACTTCTCCTCCCGCGGAAAGATCGGTGCGCCAGCGATAGGCAGACGTCACTCGAATAAGCCCACGACAGAATCTTGTCTTACAATTCAGGCCACGTATAATACCGAAGACCAAGAATACGGCGCCGAATTTTGCAAAAAAGGGAGCCACTGAAGCCCATGAACGCTCGCAGCCTAAACCCTTCTGAACTCGCCGGCCGGCGGAACGAGATCCTGACCCACTTCGCGCGCATCGATAAAGAATTCGACCGCCGGAGGGGAGAGAACCGTCTGCTGGTCAAGGGTGGAGATATCCAGTGGGAGTCGGCTTCCCGGGTGCATCCCACGCAGCAAGAAGGCCATATGCTGGCCAGGATCATCTCCCCGGAATTGGGTTTCAACATACACACGTTCCGGGTTTTCAAAAGGCAGATCGGCGGTGGCGGTATTGACGGCGCTTTCCACACCCACGGCGACGCAGTCAAATACTACCTTGAAGGCAAGGGCAAAGAGATCATCGACGACCAGGAAGTAGAGGTTTCGCCGGGGGACCTGGCGTTTATACCGGCCAATATCTGGCACGGCACTGAGAACACCGGCGACGAACCGATGGTGTTCATCGCCTTCCACCAGATTCCCGGCACACACCTGCCCGTCCCCGCTTCGTGGCAGTACCATGCCGACGACCTGAGTGAGCACGAGAGCATCGACAGCCGATTGGTCACGATGGAGAAAGAGGACCCCGCGGCCATGGACTCGGCAACGCTTTATTCCTGGCGGCAACACCTGCTCCACGAACTGGGTGTCCTTGATGACGAGTTCAACCAACGGCGCAAGGCCAAGAACTACTTGGTGCCCAGGAACGAAGTGCCCTGGGAATCACCGGCAGATAATCAGACGACCACCCTGATCGCGCCCGAATTGGGGTTCGATATCCACACCCTACAGCTTTCGGTGCGGGTTGTGCCCCCCGGTCACAGCGACGACACGTTCCACAGCCACGGCGAGGCTGTCCACTACTTTCTGTCCGGGCAGGGACATCAGATCGTCGGCGATGAATCCATGGCCGTCGAAACCGGAGACTTGGTTTTCGTTCCGGCCGGGACCGCCCATGGCATCCGAAATTCGACCGGCGAGCCCATGCGGTTCTTGATCGCCGAGCAGTTGCCAGGGACCTACCTGCAACGACCGGTGATCAGCCAAGAATAAGCATGGATAACCAGCCAACCTGACAAACACGGCTTGGAGGAAAAATTGGGACCGATGAATAACATGGGAGTCCTGCTGCCCACCAGGGGTGTCTTGGTGTACGCGAAGGGCGGCAGACCCAGGGTAGAACTGAACTGGCAGATGGCCGAGACCGCGGAACGCATCGGCTACGACTCGGTCTGGGTCGGCGACAGCATCACCTCCAAACCACGCCTGGAACCCTTGGCGGTCATGGCCGCCTTGGCTGCGCGCACCCACCGGGTCAAGATCGGGACCGCCGTCATGTTGAATGCCCTGCGGCACCCGGTGCACCTAGCCCACTCTATCGCAACCATCGACAACATCTCCGACGGCCGCATCATATTGGGTCTGGGCGCCGGTAGAAGCAACAACCAGATGTTCGTGGACGAGCATGCCGCAGTGGGTGTTCCCATCGAAGAGCGTGCCGCCCGCATGGAAGAAAGCATCGATGTTCTCCGGAAGCTGTGGACCGAAGACGACGTTTCGAACCCGGAAGGCTTTTATCCCCTGACTGGCATGACCCTGGAGCCAAGGCCGGTGCAGCAACCGGTGCCCATCTGGCTCTCCAGTAACTGGGTCCAAAGGGGACTTAGGCGAGTGGCGGCCCAGGGCGACGGGTGGATCACCAATGTCCCTTCCACGGAGATGTTCACCAGATGCTGGGACAAGATCGAAGAGAAGGGCCAAGAGCTGGGCCGGGACGTGAGCCGCATCCCGCGCGCCCTCTACATCTCGATCAATCTCAACGATGAAGACGAGGCCCTGTCTGAGGGCGACGGGTTCATGCGGGCCTACTACGGCATCCCGTATGAAGTGGTCAGCAAGCAGCTACTCTGCGTATTCGGCCCGGCCCAGAAAGCAATCGACGCCATCAAGCGCTACAAAGACGCCGGCGCCGATTACTTCATAGTCCGCTTCGCCTCCCCCAACCAGATGCAACAGCTGGAGAAATTCACGGAGTTGGTGGTGCCGAATCTGGGCTAGGCTAGGTGGGAAATCCCCTGGTGCATCGGAGAAAATCTCGCGGAACTCAGGACGAGCGGATCTGACTCCTTCTTGTCATTCTGAGGCGTCAGCCGAAGAATCTCGTTGCTGATTCACCAGCATTTCTCGAGAGCAACGAGACCCAATTTGTTGGCGGTTGATCCGCTGACGAGGATCTTGCAGTGGACCCCGACACTTTTGTTGTAGGAACTCTAAGCGCCACTAACGTGCAGCCCGCATCTCTAGTGGCTGGAGCTGTGGGGGACGTGGGTGTGACCTTTATTATCAGCGACCCACTACCTACCGACGGTAAGATCGCAATCACCTTCCCGTCGGGCTTCCGCTTAAACAGCGGATCGGCCACGGCGATGGGGGATGATGGAGCCAGTTTCGATGGCACCACCTCGGTCTCTGTCTCCGGCCAGATCGCCACCATCACACGCGTAGGTGATGGAGATTCAATAGATGCCGACACCGTCGTCACGTTGACGTTGACGAGCATTAAGAATCCACCGGTATCCGGCTCATCTAAGAGCTATATCATCAAGACCACCACGAGCTTGGATACTACCTTAGATGTTGACACAGCCGTGAGACCCGACATCATCACTCCAGGCGTCCTGGGTTTCACTGACGTTGAACCCGCTTCTTTGGTCGCCAAGGCAGTTGGACGTGTCACCGTGTCGTTTACCACTGCCAACCCGTTGCCAGGCAACGGAGATATTGTGATCACATTCCCTTCGGGTTTTGGTTTGATCGGCAGTGAAGTTATGAGTCTGGCAGGCGACGGACCCTCTATTGATGGTATGACCACGGTCGTCTTATCGGAACACAGCGTTATCATCAGTCGTTTGGAAGGTAGCCTGGTGGAAGCTGATACTAAGGTCTTCCTAGTGCTAAATGGCATCAAAAATCCACCAGTATCTGGCCCTACTGGAACCTATTCTGTCAAGACGAAAACTTCAGCAGGTGTCCCCATCGACCAGGCCACATCTGTTCCCAGTGACATTATGTTTGAGGAGGTTATCCCCAAACTCACTGAGAATCCCCTTCCCGATTCGTCCAAGCGAGATAGTAGATCGGATGTAGAGCCATTAACAGAAGCAGCCTCCGAGAAACCTGAGAGTATCGGAGCGGCGCCAGCGGAAGCAGCCTCTGAGGACCCGGAGAGTATCGGAGCGGCGCTAGCGAAAGCAGCCTCTGAGGACCCTGAGAGTATCGGGGCGGCGCTAGCGGAAGCGGCCTCTGAGGACCCTGAGAGTATCGAGGCGGCGCTAGCAGGAGCGGCTGCTGAAGACCCTGAGAGTATCGGGGCGGCGCTAGCGGAAGCGGCCATTGAAGACCCTGAGAGTATAGGAGCGGCAATAATCTTTGCCAGAGAGATTGATGAACACGCCCTAGGACGTGCGCTACAAAAAGGCCGGTCGAGGAACCCAGAGGCCCTTGGAGTGACGAATGGTGTTTTGTCGCAAGAAGACCTAGGCTCTGGAATTTGGGTCATCGTCGGAGTCGCTGGTGGTACGGGTTTGGCGATCTTGGCGATTCTGCTGTTGGTGTTAAACCGGAATCGGAAAAACAAGAGAGAAACAGAACTCGAGACTAACTGATGATATCAATGGCGATCGCTGTATCGAGGAAAACTGCTAGGAAGCCAGATAAGTGATTCCGGGTGCCATGAGGTCGAGGTGGCCGTACCAACGCTGTGAACCCCACAGCAATGCCTACTGTTCGTTACTGACGTCTCGACCCATTATGCCAACTATTCTATGAGACCTAAGGTGGCTCAAAGGTTGCATTCAGAACGGGTCAAGTTGCAGCGAAAGAGCTTCACGTTTTGGACGCTAACAGTTCTAGTGGAATTCTATAAATGTTACCAAGATTAGTGCGCATTAGGGCGTGCTATCTTGGTCAAAGTGATCGCCTCGGGTTTAGATAATTACTGCTTCGCTAACGAGCCAGCTAACACGATTTAACAAAGAAGAGGACTAACAGATTTAATATTCTGGACAGGACAATCCAAGGAATCACCAGACTCAAACGAGACAATACATGCTTAACTGCCTTCGGGAATTTTGCCACTGCCCTGCGGAGGCGGTGGCTGTGGGTTCTAATACCGTTAGAACCACTTATTTGGGCAAAGACAAGGCCCAGGGTATCTAACCTGGGCCTTTATTTATCAAGCGTGCTAGCAACCAGCAAACCGCCGGGTTCATGGCCAACCGGATACCATCGGGTACCTCAAACAGTTGTTAAACGCATGAAACTATGCTGCCACCAACACAGAAGCCCGCGTTCTCGGTATGGTTCGATTCTCCGTCGTCTTCACCATAAACAACATCTCAGGCTACTCTGGATATCTGGTCGAGCCAAGTGCTGATCGAGAGTACGCCTATGCCTGATGCTAAGATGGATGCAGGTGGCGTTTGCTCAACCCAGGACAAACGAAGGGAGGGCGGCCAGATAACCGAGCCAAGCCGTGAGTAGGCCGTAGCAGATAAAAACCCAGCCGCGACCTATCCCTTAAGCATCTTCATCAGGGCCATGGGGTTTCGGGACTTGGACATCTGCTTCATCATCTTCTGAGTCTGCTTGAACTGGTTCAGCAGTTGGTTCACGTCCTGGGGGGTGGTTCCGCTGCCACGGGAGATGCGGCGGCGGCGGCTCCCGTTCAAGATCTCCGGCTTTTGGCGTTCCTGGCGAGTCATGGACCGGATGATGGCTTCGATGCGCTCGATGCGCCCGTCGTCCAGGTCGCCCATGGGCATCTTCTTGCTCAGTTGGCTCATCCCCGGAATCATCTCCATGATCGACGAAAGCGAACCCATCTTCTTCACGCTTTGGATCTGGGTCAAGAAGTCTTCCAGGTCGAAACTGGCCTGACGGAACTTCTTTTCCATCTCCTCGGCCTGTTTCTCATCCACCACGCCCTGGGCCTTCTCGATGAGAGTCAGGATGTCGCCCATCGCCAGTATCCGGGAGGCCAGGCGGTCCGGGTGAAAGGCCTCGAGACCGTCGGGACGCTCTCCCACGCCCATGAACTTGATGGGCACGCCGGTAACGCGGGTGATGGACAGGGCGGCGCCGCCCCGGGCATCGCCATCCATCTTGGACATGATCAGACCAGTGAGCGAGACCTGCTCGTGAAACCCTTCGGCGGCGTTCACCGCTTCCTGCCCGGTCATGGCGTCAACGACGAGCAGCACTTCGTGGGGGTTGACCGCTTTCTTGACCTCGCCGAGTTCCTTCATCGACTGTTTGTCGATCTGGAGGCGGCCTCCGGTGTCGATGATGGCCCAGTTGACGCCCAGTTGGCGGGCCTTTTCCACGCCGTTCTTGGCCACCTGCACCACGGTGGAGGACTTGGGATCTTCGGAATAGACGGGAATGTCCAGTTGCTTGCCCAGCGTCTCCAGTTGTTGGATGGCGGCAGGGCGGCGTAGGTCGGCGGCGATAAGCAGAGACTTGTGGCTCTCGCGGCGCAGGTGCAGGGCCAATTTGGCGGCGGTGGTCGTCTTACCCGAGCCCTGCAGACCCACCAGCATGATGATCGTCACCGGCTGACTTGAGAGAGTCAACGAGTTATCGCCGCCGCTGAGGAGATTGGTCAGCTCCTCTTGCACGATCTTGACCACCTGCTGGCCGGGGGAGAGGCTTTCCAGCACGTCCGAGCCGAGGGCCCGCTCCTTCACGGCCGCCACAAAGTCCCTGGCGACCCGGAAATTAACGTCGGCTTCCAGCAGGGAGCGCCGGACCAGGCTAAGGGCTTCATCGACGTCGCCTTCGGTCAAGCGGCCCTTACTGGTCAGCTTGTTCAGGATGCCGGTCAACCGCTCGGTTAAGTTCTCAAACATATCTGTTCTGGTCGCCCTTATTGGAAAGTTTCTGCATTGAATTGTAGGCTGGCGCGAGATTCAGGGTCAAGGTGGACAGAGGTTAAATAGCAATACCTGTCCATGATAAAATCCCAGTGTCGATTACCGTCCGACCGGGTATAGTCTGGGACACGGCGTCTTGGAGTGTCGATGAAAACATACGTCTTCCATGTTGAATTAGAACCTGACGAAGAGGGCTGGAGGGCGTTTTATCCGCCCCTGGAAGAGCAGGGCGCGTCCACCTGGGGTGAGAGCCAAGAAGCAGCGTTGCAGCACATCCAAGAAGTCCTCACGATGATCGTAGAAGAGCGGATCGAGGCGAACGAGCCGGTCAAAGAGCAAGAGAATGTTACGACACCGGAAGGACAGTTAGTTTCCGTAACTTTATGAGCAGCGTCGATTACTCCCGTTTACGCTCGCTTGCAGCCCGGCGGTTGATCAGAACCCTTCTAGATTAAGGGTTTTTGTTTGTCCGGCAACGCGGCAGTCATCGCCGGTATGCGCATCCTGATGGCCGCCGCGTAACCGTGCCATTTACTAGGTCTGGTGAGACATTCGCCGCAGGGACGCTAAAAAGCATCATCGAATTACAGGCGAAATGGTCGGGCGAAGACTTGCAGAGAATGGGACTGCTCTGACAGACCGGGCGCATCACTCCCACCGGAACAGCCTGACGGCGATGAAGAACGTTACCACCAGCCAGACGGTCAGTCCCAGCACGTTCTCCCATTGGGACCAGAGGCTCGCGCCGTCGACGGCCACGTTGCGCAGGGCGTCGGCCAGATAGCTCAAGGGTAGAAAATCGGCCACGGCCCGGAGCGGCTCTGGCATGGCGTCCCTGGGGAAGAACACACCGGACAGGAACATCATGGGCAGGGCGATGGCGTTGGCCACTGGGGCGGCCACGTCTTCGGTGCCCGCCCATCCTGAAACCGCGAATCCCATGCTGATGAATACCCCGCCTCCCAGCAGCGCCAGCAACACCATTACTCCCAGGTTGCCTTCCAGGTGAACGTCGAAGGCCAGCACCGCCAGGCCCACCAGCACCAGCGTCTGCAGGATCGAGATGGTCAACCGGGTGAATACCTGGGCGAAGATGAAACTGGCCGGCAGCACCGGCGTGGCTTTCAACCTTCGCAACACGCCCCGGCTCTTCAGCTGGACGAAAGAAAAGGCCACACTGAAAAGGCCCATCTGCATGATCGACATGGCGACTACGCCGGGCATCAAAAAATCGATGAATCTCAAGTTGCGGCTGTCCACCGGTGAGGCATCTATTTTGTAGCGGTCTGAGATATTCCCTTCTGCGAAGGTTATCTTGTCCAGCAGGTGTTGGATGATGGTCTGTCCGGCCGCCGATTCTTGCGGCTCGCCTTGGTTATAGATCACGGTGACCCGGCGTTGGGCCGGAGACTGGCCTTCACCGAAGCCAGGCTCGATGATCAACAGCAGGTTACGGTCTCCGTCCAAGAGCGCCTCCCGCTCTTCTTCCTCCGACAAGTCGTCGGAGATGTCGAAGGTGCCCAGCGCCCGGACATCGGCGATCAACTTCTGGGATGCGTCGTTATTGGCGCGGTCCACGATCCCCAGGTCGACGGTGCGAAAGGCGCCGAAGTCCAGCAGGCCGAACACGGAGATCAACACCAGGGGCAAAAAGAAGGTCCAGAAGATGGCCTGCCGGTCTCGGAACCAGATCCGCATTGAAGCTTTGGTGAGGCTCAGCGTGGGATTAGTCTGAAATAGTTGTCTTAACATTCCCGTTCCCGGAACCCGGTTCGCATCGAGGCTCTGGTGAGGCTGATCGTCGGGTTGGTCTGCAACAAACGGCTCAACATCACTCGTCCCGCAGCTCACGGCCGGTGATGTCTAAGAACACGTCTTCCAGGTTGGCCAGCTTCTCCGTGCGTTCCTTCTTGAATCCCTTGCTGAGGAGCGAGTCAACCAATGCCGCCGGTCGGTCCATGGCCACTATCTTGCCGTGGTCCATGATGGCGACCCGGTCGCACAGTTCCTCCGCTTCCTCCATGTAGTGGGTGGTCAAAAGCACGGTGCGGCCCTCTGATTTGAACCGCTGGACCAATGCCCACATGTGCCTACGGGCCTGCGGGTCAAGCCCGGTGGTTGGTTCGTCCAGGAAGAGCAAGATAGGGTCGTTCACCAGCGTAGAGGCAACGGAGAAACGCTGTTTCTGGCCGCCGGAGAGTTCCTTGAACAGCGCGCCGGCCCGGTCGTCCAGTTCCACCTCCCGCAACAGTTCCAGGGCGTCGATCTTCCGGTGGTAAAGACTTGCCATCACGTCCAAGATCTCGGTCAGACTTAGACGGTCGAAGAAGGCCGAGGATTGCAGTTGGATGCCGATGACCTTCTTGACGGCCCGCGGGTCCTTTTGAACGTCGATGCCGTTGACGATGGCCGAGCCGCTGTCCTGGGCCCTCATGCCCTCCAGTATCTCCACTGTCGTCGTTTTGCCCGCGCCGTTGGGACCCAGGATGCCGAAGACCTCGCCGGCACTCACGGAGAACGAGACGCCGTCCACGGCTTTCAGGTCGCCGTAGCTCTTGCGCAGGTCATTTACCTGGATGATTTCCGCGTGATGAATCATGGGTCCAGTGTGTCCGGCCCTGTGCTAAAATTAGCTACGCTCCGGCCCCGGTCAACTTCAAGGAACGTCAGGGCCGCGGGCAGTCTTCTTTGGTGTGGTGGAGGTTGCAGGTGGCCGGTTTACGACCAAGCCAGGCAAGCTCTCTTTTTCGGGCCCGTTCGAGGCCCTCACCATGATACCCCTCAAGCTTACGGTCAGGAACTTCCTGTGTTACCGGGAGAACGTTCCTCCGCTGGACTTCACCGGTCTCCACATCGCCTGCATCTGCGGCGCCAACGGCCACGGCAAATCGGCCCTTTTGGACAGCATCACCTGGGCGCTGTGGGGCAAGGCTAGAGGCCGGGTCCAAGACGAGATGATCTCCTACGGCGCCGATGAGTGCCGGGTTGAGTTGGACTTCTCCTCGCGGGACCAGAAATACCGGGTCATCCGCAGCCACGCCCGGGGCGGCACTCGCCGCCGGAGTGGGGCGTCGGACCTGCAATTGATGGTCCTGGAGAATGACACCCCACGGGTGGTAACCGGCGATATGATGCGCGAGACCCAGGCCCGGATCGACCAGACCATCGGCATGGACTACGACACGTTCATCAACTCAGCATTCTTGGTCCAGGGCCGGGCCGACGAGTTCACCAACAAGACGCCCGCCGAACGGAAAGCCGTCCTCAGTAAGATCCTGGGCTTGGACGTCTATGACCGGCTATTGGTCCGCGCCAGGGATCGGAACAGTTGGGCCGAAAACAGCGCCAAAGTAGCCGAGGGCACGGTGGACCGCCTGCGCCGGGACCTGGAGCAGATGGAGGCGCCGTCGGCGGAGTTGGAGGAAGTTGAATCCAGTCTCGCCGCGCAGAATAAAGACCTGGCGGAACAGCAGGCGAAAACATCTGGTCTGAGAGAACAGGTCGGCGAACTGCGCCGGCAGCAGTCGGGCCAGGAAGAAGCGGCCCAGCGAGTGGCAGCCCTGGCCAAAGAGATGGAGCAGTTCGAGTCGGCCCACAAAACCGCCCTGCAACAGGTGGCGGGTTTCGAGAAACTGGTGGGCCAGGCCCCGGCCATCCGCCAAGGCGCCGCCCAACTGGCCGCCGCCCGCACCGCCTTCTCCAGACTGGAAGAAGCCGGCCGCAATTTCGACGAACTCGTAGGCCAAAAGACCACGGCTTCCGGGGCCATCGACGTTAAACGGACCCTGCTGGAGTCCCAGATCCAACAACTAAACTCTGAGATCGAGACCCGTTTCAACCCGAAAGCCCAAGGCCTGGAGCAACTTGAGACCAGCAAGCAGCAGCTTCATGACCAGGGACCGGCTATCGAGGAGCAGGAGCGGGCCCTGGCGGCTGAGCGCGAAAGCTTCAGCGCTTTGGCGGTCGAGACTGCACAGACTCAGAGCGCTCTGGAGCGGTCTGCAAGTGAAGGCAAAGACCTGGCCGCCAAGAAAGAATTGCTGGACAGGGCCAACGGCCAGGAAGCGGTGTGTCCGTTGTGCCAGACCCCGCTGAGCGAAGACGGCTGCCAGCGCTTGGTTGAGACCTTTGAAACCGATATCCAAGCCAAGCGTGACGAGTACCGGAACACATCGGCCCAAGTGAAGACGCTGAAGGCCCAGACAGCGGAGCTGGAGGGACGCCTCCCCGAACAAGAGCAGGCGTTATCCCAGGCCCAAACCAAGCGTCAGGTGGCGCTACAGCAACTGGAACAGCAGATGCAGGAAGCTCTGCAGGCACGGCAGGAGCTGGCAGAGGCGACTCCCAAACTGGAAGCCATGCGGACGGCCCTGGTGGACGGTTCTTTCGCCGCCGAGGAGTCGGTCCAACTGCAAAAGTTGGAAGCCCAGATACAAGAACTGGAGTACGACCCCGAGACACGCCAGCGGGTTTTTCAAGAGACCGTCGGATTGGAAGAGTTCGCCCAGCAGGAGGGGCTATTGGAGCAGGCTGAAGCCGGTCTGCCCGCGGCCAAGGAAGCAGCGGAACAGAACGCGGCCATGGCTCAGCGCCGCAAGGAAGAAATGGAGCTGCTGCAATCCCAAGCCGCCGAGGCGAAAGAGGCTTTGGTTGGGCTGGCGGCCCTGGAGAGCGAATTCACCCAGGCTGAGCAAAGGGAACGGGAACTGGGAGTCAAGATCCAGCAGTCGATCGAGCGTCAGGGGTATCTTCGGAACCAGGTGGAGCGGCAGGAAAAATTGGGGCAAGAGCTGATCGCTGAGACGGCGCGCCTGACCGCCCTGCAGGACGAACAATCGATCTACCAAGAGTTGTCCACCGCCTTTGGCCGCCAAGGCGTGCAGGCAATGCTCATAGAGACGGTCGTTCCGCGCTTGGAGGATGAGACCAACGCGCTATTAGGCCGGATGACCGACAACCGGATGAACATCAATCTTGAGACCCAGCGGGAGCGGGCATCAGGGCAGGGCGACCCACGTGAGACTCTGGAGATCATGGTCAGCGACGAACTGGGTCCCCGCAGTTACGAGATGTACAGCGGCGGCGAAGCATTCCGAATCAACCTGGCGTTGCGCATCGCCCTCTCCAAGGTACTGGCCCAGCGCATGGGCGCGCCCCTGCCGACACTGTTCATCGACGAAGGCTTCGGCACCCAGGACACCGTGGGGCGGGAGCGAATCCTGGACGTGATCAGCGCCATCGGCGACGACTTCGAGAAGGTGCTGGTGATCACTCACCTGGACGACCTTAAAGAAGCGTTCCCGGTGCGTATCGAAGTCCTGAAGGACGAGTCGGGTTCCACGTTTTGGATCAATTAAGTCCGCCTGGTCGGACGTGTTTTAGAAAAGGGAGAGAGATTTGACTTCAGTACCCGGTAGCGACGTGCAGGTTCGGCGCGCTTCCTTGTTGCACGTCGACGCGATAATCGACTTCAACATCGCCATGGCCCAAGAGACCGAAGGCAAGTTTCTGGATAGCGAAGTTGTCCGGCTGGGCGTAGAGGCGGTGTTCAACCGGAATGACCTTGGATTCTACCTGATCGCCGAGCATACCAGCCGCCCGGTGGGCCAACTGCTCATCACCTACGAGTGGAGCGATTGGCGGAACTCTTTCTTCTGGTGGATTCAAAGCGTCTACGTAAAGCCTGATTACCGGCGGCAGGGCGTGTACCAGTCCCTTCATTTCTATGCCGCCGAAGTAGCCCGCCAGCAGGGCAACGTCGGTGGGTTGCGCCTCTACGTGGACAAGGACAACACCATCGCGCAGGGGGTCTACGCGGGACTGCGGATGCGCCCAACTAATTACGATATGTACGAGATCGATTTTGACGCCCCTTCGGCTAAAGCAATACTCGAGCCGGAATCAGAGAACGAATTGAAAGAAGGGGAGAATGATGCCGCTGCCGAATAATGTCAAGCAATTTACCACCGAGAACCATCAAGGAGTATTGACCTGTTTCCGAAGGAACGGCATGCCCCAGATGAGTATCGTCACGTGCGGAGCGTACCGGGACGGCGTGGCGTTCTCGACCACCGTCGACCGCGCAAAGCTAATCAACCTTAAGCGCGACCCCAGGTGTTCCTTGATGGTCTCCAAAAACGATTGGTGGGGCTACATAGTTTTCGAAGGGAAGGCCACCATCCTGTCCTCGGATAACACCCCCGCCGATGAACTGCGCGACGCTCTGCGGGACGTCTACCGCGCTGCCACCGGTGGCGACCACGCCAACTGGCCGGAATACGACCAAGCCATGGTCGACGACCGCCGCGCCGCGGTCATAGTGGTCCCAGACCAGATCTACGGCACGGCGGTCTGATATCCCCTCTCCCGTCGCAACGGGAGAGGGTTAGGGTGAGGGCCGGGCTCTCCGGTATGAAAGTTGTATGTGAAGAACAATCCACCCCCATCCTAACCTTCCCCCTGAAGGGAGAAGGGACGGTTGGCACGGGAGAGGGCTAGGGTGAGGGCGTTCCCCATCCGCCACTCCCACCAACCCCGCCTATGCTACGATTGCCACCGTCATGACCGGTGACGGTAGGAGGGACCATGGCCGACGACGCTGCCAAGAAAGACCTACAGGAAGCTGGGCGGGAGTACGAGAGTAAGCTGGCCGACGCTCTAGCTCGCCAGAGCGAACCGAAACCAGCTCCGGAAACCAGCTACGGCATGCCGCTAAAGTCCGTCTACACCCCTGAGGACGCGGGGGGGCAGGACTACCTTAAGGACTTGGGGTTTCCCGGCGCCTACCCCTTCACCCGTGGGATCCGCCCGGACATGTACCGCGGGCGCCTCTGGACCATGCGCCAATACGCCGGTTACGACACGGTGGAGGAGACCAACTCCCGGTTCCGGCATCTGCTGGAGCAGGGCCTCACCGGAATGAACGTGGCCTTCGACCTGCCCACGCAGTTGGGCATGGACCCCGACCATCCCTTAGCCTCCAGCGAGGTGGGAAAAGTCGGCATTTCCTGCCCATCGGTACGGCAGATGGAGACTCTGTTCCATGAACTGCCCTTAAAACAGGTGACACCGTCCCTCACCGTGAACGCATCGGCCCAGTCCGTGCTTTCGATGTACGTGGTGACCGCCCAGAACCAGGGAATTCCCCTCGAGCAGATCGGCGGGACCGCCCAGAACGACATCCTGAAAGAGTTCATCGCCAGAGGGAACTACATCTTCCCTCCCGGTCCGTCCTTGAAGATGACGGTGGACCTCTTCGAGTACTGCGCCGAACATCTGCCCCGGTGGAACTTCATCAACATCTGCGGGTACCACGTGCGTGAGGCCGGGTCAAGCTTGGTGCAGGAATTGGCCTTCGCCTTCGGTAACGCCCGCGCCTACCTGGACGAGGCGCTGTCCCGGGGCATGGCGATCGACGATTTCGCTCCCCGTATCGCCTTCAACTTCAGCGTGTTCAACAACGTCCTTGAAGAGGTGGCCAAGTTCCGGGCCGCCCGCAGGTTGTGGGCCCGGCTGTTAAAAGAACGCTACGGGGCCAAGAACCCGCGTTCGCTGACATTCCGGACCGGGGCCGGCAGCGGCGGCAGCACGCTGGTCGCCCAACAACCGCAGAACAACATCGTGCGGGTGACTCTCCACACGGTGATCGCCGCCATGGCGGGAGTGCAGTCGATGCACACGGCGTCCATGGACGAGGCCCACGCCCTGCCATCGGAGGAGGCGGCCACACTGGCCCTACGCACGCAGCAGATCGTGGCCTACGAGAGCGGACTGGCCGATGTCATCGACCCATTAGGCGGCTCTTACTATGTGGAGAGCCTAACCGATCAGATCGAAGAGCAGACCGAAGAATACCTGACCCGCATCGAAGAACGCGGCGGCATGGTGGCGGCCATAGAGTCGGGCTGGGTGGTCCAGGAGATCGGCGAGGAGGCGTACCGCTTCCAGCGCGAGGTGGAGCAAGGGGAACGCGTCGTGGTGGGGCTGAACCGCTTCACCACCGACGAAACGCCGCCCATCGAGCTGCACACTCCCGACCCATCGGTTGCCAGTACCGTGCGAGACGAGATCGACGAGCTGCGGAGAGACCGGGACTCCAAAGCCCTCTCTCGTGCTCTGGACGAGTTGAAATCAGTCGCCAGCGAAGGTGGGAACCTGATGCCGGCCACGCTGGAGGCCGTGCGGGCGCTGGCCACAGTGGGCGAAGTATCAGGGGCGCTACGCGAAATCTTTGGCGAGTGGCAGGCCCCGAACGTTTAGGGAGAATGCTAGCCCCGTCGCTCAGCGAAGGCTTGATGGTTAATCAGACTCGAGAGGGAACCCATGATTGAAACTGGTAAAGTCGTTGGGCTCTTCACAGTGGACCGTATGGCTGGACCTATGAAAAAAGCAGAGCAATTTTCCGCATTAGCCGGACGCGGCATCGAGGGAGACCGTTATTTTCTGGGCACCGGGACCTACTCGAAGAAGCCGGAACCGGGCCGGCAGGTTACCTTGATTCAAAGTGAAGTGTTGGAGTCGCTCAAGGATAAGTTCAACATCACTGTTAAGCCGGAGGAGTGCCGCCGGAATGTCATCACTAGGGGCATTGAGATCAACGACCTGGTCGGGACCGAGTTCTTTGTCGGAACGGTACGCTTAAGGGCCCACCGAATCACCCAGCCATGTCTCTATCTGGAGAAGCTTCTGGGGCAACCCGGTTTATACGAAGAGCTCTGGGACAATGGCGGAATAAGCTGCGAAATACTGACTGACGGAATCATCAGAGAAGGGGACATAATCGCCACCTCCCTCGACTAGAGGCAATTCGGATAGTGGTCCGCGCTGCGGCAGAGAGGCTTGGTCCACGAGGAACGCTGGCCCTCACCCTAGCACTCTCCCGTGCGCGGGAGAGGGAATGCCCGTCGCAGGCGCGGGTTTTTAACCCACCGGATTTAGCCGCCGCACCAACTCTGCCCAGTGGCGACCCCAGGCGTTGCAGATGGCGTTGACTTCTTCTTCGGGGAAGTCACGCAGGGCCACCGGGCCGTAGTGGGACGTAAAAGCGTTTCCCTGGATGACCATGCCGTGGTTGAGCAGGATGTGGAGCATGCTGAGCAGGGCCAGTTCGGCCCCGCCGCCGGGACGGCCTCCGCCGGTGAACGCCCCGCCGACCTTGCCCGATAGCGGACCGGGGTAGTCCTGGAAGGTCATGACATCGAACAAACGCTTGATCTGCCAATCAACGTCCCCGAAACGCACCGGCGTGCCGATGATGACGCCCTTGGCGGACAACATCTCTTCCCACTGGACTTCTTCCACCGTACGGACCAACGTGCTGGCCCCCGCGTCTTCCATCCCCTTGCGAATAGGCTCCACCATGGCGCCGGTGCGGCCGTTCTTAGACGTGTAGATGATCAACAGATCGTGGACGTTGTCTGCCATTTGATGCTCCTAAGAATCAGACCTGGCATTTCGCGCAGAAATAAGTGCCTCGGGCGCGGACCCGGATCGCCGCCATGTTGGTCCCGCAGTTAGGGCAAGACGCCTTAACGTCGCGGGGGTGGCTCCAGGTGGTCAATGCCGTCGGCGGGTCGGGCCAGTCTTGGTCGCGGGCCCGGTCGTAAACCCCATAGGCCGCCGTGAGCGAGTCGATGATCGCCTGTCGCAACCGTGCGATCTCTTCGATGGAAAGATCGCTGGCTGGCCGCTCCGGGTGCAGGCCGGCCAGGAACAACGATTCGTCGGCATAGAGGTTCCCCAGACCGCAGGCCACGGACTGCTCCAACAGCAGGGCTTTGACCGGGGCCTTCCTGCCGGCGAAGGACTCCGCCAAGGTCTCAACGGTGAAGTCATCGTCGAATGGTTCGGGGCTCATGACTGGCAGCACCTCGTCGGGGGAGTCCACCAGCCACAGCTTGCCGAACTTGCGACCGTCTACGAACCGGAGTTCCCGCCCGTCGCCCAAGGGGAAGAAATGCCGGGTCATGGGGTCCGGTTCTTGGGATTGTGGTTGGACCCGGAGCCTGCCGGTCATGCCCAGATGCACGATGAAAGCGGCAGGTCCGCCGCCGGAAAGAGGGAAGATAAGGTACTTGCCGCGACGCTGAACGTCCTGGATGGTGCGGTCTTTCAGGCCCTCCGCCAGCTCCGCCGCCGAGGGTTTCTTCACTGTGTTGGCCCAGGTGATGTTTGCGCCGGTGATGGTGCAACCGGGCAGTCCCGCCCGCACCAGGTTCCGGCGCGTATTTTCCACCTCAGGCAGTTCGGGCATGTCGGGACAATCCTCCTGGCGATGTTGTGCTCATAGTTCTCGATTGGCAATCCCATTCTATACGGTGATACTCTCTACGACGAGTGGTAAACCAACGAACCGAGAGGGGCAGAAAGTCATGAAATTTGGGATATACAGTTCCATCGCCAACCCTCCCCGGGGCGAGGACCTACCCAGGTGCGTGGATGAGGTTATCGAGGAGGCCCAGTTGGCCGAGCAGGCCGGGTTTGACTCGTGTTTCTTCGGCGAGCATCATCAGGACAAAGACGGGTTCCTGCCGTCGCCGCTGATCGTCTGCACCGCCGTCGCCGCGGCGACAACCACGCTACGGGTCGGGACATCGGTGATCCTATTGCCGCTGCACCACCCGGTGCGGCTGGCTGAAGACGTTGTCACGCTGGATATCATCTCCAAAGGACGGGTGACCGTAGGGGTGGGACTGGGCTACCAACAGGCAGATTTTGATGCGTTCGGCGTCAACATGTCGGACCGCGTTGATCTATTCGAGGAGAAGGTCCACATATTGCGCGAATGCTGGTCGGGCAAGGAGTTCTCATTCGACGGCAAACACCATCAGATCGAGAACCTTACGGTGCGGCCGGACACGGTGCAGAAGCCTCATCCTCCCATCTGGATCGGGGCCAGCGCACCGGTGAGCGCGCGCCGGGCGGCGAATATCGGAGACGCGTTGGTCACCACGCCCAGCACCACCTTGGACAATACTGTCCGGCTGATCGACCAGTACAAAGCGGCCGCAGAAGCCGCCGGCAAGACGCCTACGCCGGTGATCATGCGAGACGCCTGGGTGGCCAGCTCCAGGAAAGAAGCGGAAGAGGTCTATGGCCCCGAGGTAATGGCCGCCTACAAGTACTACTGGCGGAACGGACTCTCCGAGTTCAAGTCCATCAAGGACGAATCGGAGCTGACTCTGGAGCGCGTCGCCAAGGACCGCCTGATCATGGGAGACCCCGAAGAATGCCTGACAGAGTTCCAGCGCTGGAGCGAAGGCACCGGCGCCGAGTCCTGCCTGTTGCGCCTGCGGCACGCCCACTCGGGAGGCCCGTCCCACGCCCAGATCATGAAGACCATCGACCTGATCGGCGACCGGATCATTCCGTACATGGACTAACGAGCCTAGCGCGACGCTAAATGGAATCAGTTTGACCAAAGACATTCTGGGAAGGAGTCTCATATGCCTGGGCCGCTAGAGGGGTTGAAGGTTTTGGAGATCGCAAACTGGGTTGCCGCTCCGGCTGCTTGCGCGATCATGGCGGACATGGGGGCTGAGGTCGTCAAGATCGAACACCCTGAGACAGGTGATCCGGTTCGGAGCATAGACGTATCCTCACGCGGAGTCGTCCAGTATTCCGGCGGCATCAACACGATATTCGAGCTGCTGAATCGTGGAAAACAGAGCGTCGCGGTGAACCTTGAAAGCCCGCAGGGCCAGGAGGTCGTTCAAAAATTAGCTGCCCAGTCAGATGTGATTGTGACTAATCTGACACCGCATAGGCAAGAGCGCTATAGATTGCGTTACGAGGATATATCGGCGTTGAATTCACGTACGATCTACCTCGCCCTCACAGGCTATGGCACGGAAGGCCCCGAGCGTGACCGGTCGGGATTCGATTACGCGGCGTTTTGGGCGCGGTCCGGCATCATGGGTTCGCTGGGAGAGTCCGGAGGCCCGCCAACCCAGCAGCGGCCGGGTCAGGGCGACCAGACAACTTCATTGGCGTTGACCGCCGCCATCGGTATCGCTTTATATGAGCGTGAGCGTTCTGGGGAAGGGCAGAGGATCGACTGCTCATTGCTTCATACTGGGATGTGGGCTATCGGTCCCGACATTATGTCTGCACTGAAGACCGGGCAGCCGGTAGAGCGGGTGTCGAGAAAAGACGTCGGTAACCCGCTTTTCAACTTCTACCAGACGAAGGATGGCAGGTGGCTGCAACTGGTGATGATTGAGTCGGAAAGATTCTGGGACGGTTTTTGCAAAGCCCTCGGGTTGGAGGAGTTCGCCGCCGACCCAAAGTTCGACAGCCACGCGAACCGTGTGCAGAACAGCCACGAGTTGGTAGAGATCATAGACAAAAAGCTTTCCTCGGAGACCTTCAATCACTGGGCGGCGAAACTAGACGAACAAAAGTGCATCTGGGCGCCGGTCCAGACGCTGGACGAGGTCGTGGATGACCCACAGGTGCATGCGAATGGCTACACAACCACGCTAACGCACGCTGAAGAAGGTGAATTCAAAATTCTCACCGCGCCGATAAAGTACGGGCGAACTCCGGGGATACCAACTTCCACTGCCCCGGAGCTTGGCCAAGATACTGAGACAACGCTTCTGGAACTGGGCTACACCTGGGACGACGTGAATGCCTTCAAGGAGCAAGGGGCGATCATCTGATCAGTGTTCCGCGGCCTCCGAGGCTACCGGGTTGTAGGTCACGCGTATCACGGGCGCTTGCGATTCGTTCTTCCACTGGTGGGGTTCGTTGGATGGTACTAAGATAGCGTCCCCTGCGGATACGGTGTAGTCTTTACCGCCGCACACCAGGGTTGCCGTGCCTTCCAAGACATAGACGACGTGTTCCCACTCGTGGGTGTGGCCGCCGGTGTCTGGATGGCTGACGGTGCCCGGCATCATGGGGTCGTTGTGTAGCATCACGTAGTTGGGAGCTCCGTCGGCGTTGCTGATCAGCACGTGACCCTTGGTACGGTCTAAGTCAACGTGGTTCCGGATCACCGGCGGCTGTCCCGTTCCTTCGCCGCCATCGTTCCTCGCGCCCCCGCTTTGGGCGGCGATCAGCGGGTTGATCTCGATGCGGTGGATGTTGCCTGGCCCACCGTCGTTCAGCGTGTAATGGTCCACGTTGGGCGGAATGAAAATGGCGTCGCCGGCCTTGACCGGATATTCTTTGCCATCGCAGAACAGGGTGCCGCTGCCCTCGATGATGTAGACCTCATGCTCCCATTCGTGGATATGGTGGGCGCTCGTCTTGCCGGGAACTATTTCCGAGTAGGTCAGGGTGCAAGTAGGCGGACCGTCGTCCAGGTTGATTAGCCGCGCCGCGCTCGTTCCATCAAAGGTGTCGCGTACGTTTCTGATAACCGGGTCCATGATGGGAGCCTCCGAAGTTTGAGCTAAGCCTCTATTCCGTACACCCTGACCGCCGTGTCGTGGAACAGGGCCGCGCGGTCGGATGCCGAATATTCTTTGGACAGCCTCTTGAACGCGTTGTACATGACGTTGTAGGAAAAGGACACTTTGTCCGGCGGGAAGTTGCTTTCGAACATGCACCGGTCCGGCCCAAACTGCTCAATACAATGCTCCATCCAAGGGTGCATGGCCTCCGCCAGTTCCTCCGAGCCGATGGGGACTTCTCTGGCGTGCCAATCGTAGCCGAACCGGGGCATGCCCATGCCGCCGAGTTTCATGGTGACGTTTGGGCAGGCGGCCAGCGCGGTGATGCCAGCCTTCCAGACAGGTATGATCTCGTCGTCTTTGCCGGCGAAGATACCAACCCGGCTGACGCCGCCGATGTGGTTCACGATGATGGGCAGTTCCGGTACGGCTTTGGCGAAGACCGCGATCTCCGGCATCTGTGGGAAGGACTGCATGATATCCAAGCTGAGTCCCTTCTGGCTCAGGACCTTGGCCCCAGCTATGAAATCAGTGTTGGCCAGGATGCCTTCAGTTTCCCGGTTGTCCCAGGAGGGGTCGGTGTTCCAGGTCACGTTGTGGCGGATGCCCCGGAACCGGTTGGGGCTCGCTGCTTGCAGCGCGTCGAGGACCGGCGCCACATTGGCGCCAAGTTTGAGGTCGGCGTGACCCATGATAGCGGCCGCCGCCCGGCTTGGGCCATAGACGCCGCTGGCGCTGGCCGCGGCCAGGCCTTGGACGAATTCAACTTCGCCCACCGGACGCAGTTCTTCGGGGCCGCCGGAGCGGTACATGGACCTGGCTTCCAGGAAGACGGTGGAGCGGACATTGTGGCCGCTGTAGATGTCGGCGTTCAGCTCATGGAGGAGATACCGCTGGTAGGGGACGCTTCCGGGGCGGTGGTCCCAGAAATGGTGGTGCGGGTCGCAGATGGGGAGTTCAGGTTCCAGGGTGGGTTCTTCAGTTAAAGCCAGCCAATCATTGCTTCCGAATGGCATGTCGGTACCTCGGTTCGTCGGGTTCGAGGCCCGATGATAACACGAGCGGGCACTCGTGGCTGACAAGCGGTTGGGGGGAGTGCTTATTTCCCCGTTCGTGGTGTCCTTCCCCGGAAGGATGTCGAACTACGGCTAAAGGAGGGGATTTCCACCAGGACTATGGCTTATGCACGCCCTTCGACGGGCTCAGGACGAACGGATTTAGGGCACTCCGCATTTAGGAAGGCGAGCCCAGTTCATTTGCTAGATCATGGGTTGGTTCATTAGGCGCCCTCGGAGAGCCGGGCCACCATGCGTTCAGCTCTTCTTCGAAAAGGTCTTCTTTTCTAGGAAACCCTAACTCAAGAACATATCCGCCTGGACCAGCTTCTGTTCGACGTGGTCGGCGGCCAGGCCGAAGGCGGCTAGGGTGTGGCGGCCCAATATGGGCTCGCCGTCCGATTTGCCGTAGACGCAGATGGTGGTGCGCTCTTGGCCGTCGATACGCATGCGGGCTTCGGCCATGGGCAGCATCTCCCAACCGCCGCCGGGCAGGGTGAAACGGGACTCCCATTCCGCGCTGACTCCGATCATCTCCAGCAGAGTGGAGGGCAGCACCGAATAGATGTTTTCCGAACCGGCGACGACGATCACCCGCTGGAACCGGGACCCGTCCCTGGGCCCGATCTCGATGGGACAACGGAATGTGCCTGGCTGCGTGGTCATATTCCTAGGCCTCCCGTTATTTCCAGAGTTTGTAGAAGTGGTTCAAAGGGCCGTGTCCCTGTCCGATGGGAAATGAACGGCGGATGGCCTCAGTGACGAACTCTTTGGCTTGACCCACCGCTTCCTCTGTAGCTAGACCCTTAGCAAGTCCGGCGGCCACGGCCGAGGCGAAGGTGCAGCCGGTGCCGTGGGTGTTGGCCGTCTCTATCCGGGGAGCCGTAAACTCCGTGAAGTTACGGCCGTCGTAGTAGACGTCGGTGGCCGGCCCCTCACGGTGCCCGCCTTTGACCACTACAGACGCCGCACCCATGGCGACGATCTCTTTGGCGGCCTTCCGGACATCTTCATCGGTGGAGATGGCCAGACCGGTCAGGGTTTCGGCTTCTGGGATATTGGGAGTAACCACCGCGGCCATTGGCAGCAACAGGTTACGCAGGGCCCCAACCGCCTCTTCCTTCAGGAGCGAGTCGCCGCTCTTGGCGACCATCACCGGGTCCACGACCAAACGCCTCAGCCCAGGGACGTCGGCGTATTTTTTCAATGATTCGGTCACGCATTCTATGATGACGCGGCTGGATAGCATGCCGGTCTTAGTGGCGTCCGCACCGATGTCCGACACTACAGCGTCGATCTGGGCCTCGATTATATCGGTGGGAATCTCATGCACCGCGGTCACGGCCACCGTGTTCTGGGCGGTGATGGCGGTGAGCACTGACGTGCCGTAGACACCCAAGGCGGCGAAGGTCTTGAGGTCGGCTTGGACCCCCGCCCCGGCGCCCGAGTCGGACCCGGCGATGGTCATTGCCGAGGGTGTTTGTCTCCCCGTCTCATTCATCACGGCCACGTCTCCTCCTGGTAGGCCATCTCGAAGAATAGGTACTCGTAACGGAGGACGTCTCTGAATATGGCTTGCAGCTTATCGCGCTGTTCCGGGGTGGGCCCCGACCCATCGACCACGCTGCGGAGCCAGGTCACGAACCCGGACATGCCGGGACTGGTGTGGATATCGATCCAGGTCTGGTAGTAAGGGTCCCCCGGTTTCCGGCCCGCTTGCTCGGCGCGCTGGGCCCAGTCCAGGTAGGGCCATTCCATCGCCAGCAACGTGGCGGCAACTTCGATAAATGTGCCCTCGTAAGCTTGGGTGCGCAGGTAGCCGCTGTAATTCTGGGTGGTGGGCAGGTACTCGAGCGCTTTAACCGCTTCACGAGAGATGCCCCGCTCCCGAAACGCCTCCTGGAACAGGCCCTCCTCACCGCCCAATCCCAGGTGCAGAAACCCGACAAGCTCACGGGCGGCGTCGAAATCTGGGGCTTTGGCGGTGGCCAGGCTGAGCAAGATCGCCCAGTCCTTTAGGAATAGGTAGTCCTGGTCGAAGTATCTGTCGAACCTTACGCGGTCCAGTGAACCGTCGGCCATCTCGGTGAAAAATGGGTGGGTGACCACCCTCTCCCAGATGGATCCTACACCGGCCCGTAGTTCGTCGCTTAAACCCAAAGCACTTGCGTCCTCAATACCGGCGGCGCCGGAAAGGTTAGGCGTAGAGGCTATTCGTCACCCGGCCGGTTTTCCGGTATAAAGTCGGGGGTGAGTCTAACTGGCTCCTCTCGGTCTGCCGGGTCCGGAGGCGGCCCGTCACCCATGAAACCGATGGGGATGGCAGGCAGCGTCTCTAGATGGAGTCCGGTCAGCATGCCCAGTTCGAGGGACAATCTGGCCACGGCGTCATTGTCGTCGGCCTCGACCATCATCACGAAGTCATAACGGCCCAGAACGGCGTACTGACCCAAGATCTCCGCCCCTGAAATGCTGAGTTCTCTGGTGCGGTCCGTAATCAGGTTCGGATTGCCGTGAAGCATCCGCTGGCCGTCATGGGTCAAAGACCCCAATAGGAAATAGAGCGACATCTAGATTTAACCCCCATTAAACGCGCCTGCGGTCCAAGCTGCCGAGTTCTGTGAAAGTATATCACCGGACCTAGACCGCACCGGATCTATCTGACGTGCTCGTTACCTGGCGCCCTCCACAAAAGAGTTGGTGTAGGCGGCTGCGGCGCTGGAAGCGGAAGACAGCCGGCCGGATTCCACCATCCAATCGGCGAACTCCTCCCAGCGGGACTGTTCCTGCCAGCCAAACACTCCGTTGTCCGTTGCCCATAGCGGGGCCAGCAACTTAACACCGGGGTTCTCTATAGCCAGGTCAGTTTCCGGTTTAACGCTTTTCAACAGGGCCACTGCGTCCAGAGGATCAGCTATGGCGTCCTGATACCCCCGAGTGACGGCGCGGACAAACTTCTGGACGATCTCCGGTTCGTTGGCAATCTTGTCTTCGCTGGCTACGATGACCAGCTCGTAGAAGTCCGGAACGCCATTCTCTTCCATGCGCATGATGTTCAGTTCGAATCCCTGATTCGTGGCCGAGATGGACTCATGGACCCAGTAGGCCCCGACGATGGCGTCCACGTTCTTGCTGATCAGGGCAGGAATCAGGTCGAATCCAACGTTTATCATCTCAACGTCATCGATGGTCAACCCCTGGCTACGCAGCATCGTATCGATCAACGCCTCGTCCGAAGGCAACCCAGGCGCACCAACCATCTTGCCTTTCAGGTCCTTGGGCTCGGTGATTCCGGACTCCTTCAGGGCCATCACCGAGTTGAGCGGGTGTTGGACCATGGCCATGATGGACACTACTTCGATGCCCTGTTCACGGGCGAGGAGCAATTCCGGTTGGTAACTAATCCCGAAATCGTCACGGCCGGCGCCGACGGTCTGCAGCACGGTCGATGGGTCGCCGGGTACGTAGATGTTCACCTCCAGTCCCTGTTCCGCGAAGTAGCCCCGCTCTTGGGCGATGAAGAGACCGGAGTGGTTGGACCAGGGGAACCAGTCCAGGGCGAGAGAGACCTGGGTGAGTTCTTGGGTCTCCGATTCCGAGTCCCCACCGCAGGCAGCGGCCAACATGGTGACGACGAACAGTAACGAGAGCAAAATGGCGGCCCGCTTGGTGAAAAATTTCATGGTGCTAATCTCCTTGTGCCTGTGGGTTTTGAATTGTTTATAACTAGAATTGGCGCATCGAGTTGGCGCGCTTCTCATTGAAATGCCAAGGCATCATCATTCGCTCGGCTATAACCGCCAACACGAACAAACCGATGCCCATGACCGACAGGACGAAGATCGCGGCGAAAACCCTTGCCGTGAGGAACAGGGGCTGGGAATAGGTGATCAGATAACCCAGTCCTTCGCTGGCCCCAACCCATTCTCCGATGACTGCGGCGATCACGCTCACTGAGACGCCTATCTTGATGCCTGAAAACATGAACGGCAGCGCCGTTGGTATCTGCAGCTTGGTGAACACCTGCCACCTTGAAGCGCCCAGGGTACGGAGCATGTTGACCATGTCGGGGTCGGTGGCCTTCAGCCCGTCCACCGTGTTCACGGCGATGGGATAGAAGCAGATCAGGGCGACGATGATTATCTTTGGCGTGAGCCCGTACCCGACCCATATCAACAGCAGCGGAGCGATGGCGATGATGGGTACCGTCTGAGAAGCGATCACTATCGGGTAAACCGAGCGCTCCAGCACCCTGGAGTAGGCGATCCCACCGGCCAATACCAGCCCCGCGATCAGCGCCGCCAGGAAACCCACCACGATCTCTTGCAAGGTAACCAGAGCGTGGTCCCAGAGCAGGCTGCTGCTGCTGCCCAGTTCTTTGGCGACCGCCGAGGGAGCAGGAAGCTGCCATTTGGGAACATCCGCCAACTGCACCCATAACTCCCACGCAGCCACCAACCCCACAAGGATGGCAACGGGCAGTAGCCAAGTGAGCAGTCCGGCGGCTTTCTTCAAGAAAATCATCTGATTCAGTCCGTCTGCCCGGCGGATTGGCCTGCGGATTTGATCGATTGGATCTGTGACCGAAGAGGCTCCATCAAACGGGCCTTCAGGGCGCTGAACTCAGGACTGGTGACCATGTAGTAGTTGCGGGGCCGGGGCAACTCCACGTCCAGCACCAATGTGGCCCGGCCCGGTCTTGCGCTGAGCAGGTACACCCGGTCGGACAGGAGCAAGGCCTCGTCAACATCGTGGGTTATCAACACGATGGTTTTGTTCAGAGATTCCCATAATTGGAGAAGCCACTCCTGCATCTGGACCCGAGTCAGTGCGTCCAACGCTCCGAAGGGCTCGTCCAACAAAACCACGTCCTGGCCCATCAACATGGTCCTCAGGAACGAGGCCCGCTGCCGCATGCCACCGGAGAGCGCGTAGGGATATTGGTGCTCGAATCCCTTGAGGCCAAAGGCCTCGGTGAACTCCATGGCCTGTTCCCGTGCCTGCTTGCGGGGGACTCCCCGAAGCTCTAATCCCAAGATCGTATTGTCGAGCACTGAGCGCCAGGGCAGCAGCAGGTCTTTCTGCTGCATGTAGCCGGTCTGGCCCAGCTTCGCGCCGGCGTTCCCCGAGAGCTCGACTAGGCCCGAGTCAGGCTGGTCCAGCCCGGCGATGATGTTGAGCAGCGTGCTCTTGCCACAGCCGCTGGGGCCGATGATGCTGACGAACTCGCCTTCCTTCACCGTCAGGTCCACGCCGGACAGCACTTCCTGCCGCCTGCCGTCAATGACGTAAGACTTATGGACCGACTGGACCTTTATCTTTGGGTGGACCGCTGTGTCCGTTGACATCTGGTGTGTACTTCTATCGATGGCCGCTAGGATCGGGCAAAAAAATAGCCGCCAACGGTGAATATTGGCGGCCTAACATAATAGTTAGCACTCTAGTCCGTTTCCCTCCGCTGGCATTACCCAGATCAGGTTCGCAAGGGTCGGTGGCATTGAAGGCCGCCCTCTCAGCCCGGCTAAACCGAGCTCCCCTACGTGCCTAG
>Ga0208391_1000082_pt1 | contig 45700 bp, 38 predicted proteins | sample Knorr_S23_td_Bot_FD_185612 | JGI IMG/M metagenome (GOLD analysis project Ga0208391, IMG submission 185612) | Marine microbial communities from Southern Atlantic Ocean transect - Knorr_S23_td_Bottom_ad_3770_LV_A (SPAdes) (version 2) | ecosystem: Environmental > Aquatic > Marine > Oceanic | place... | reverse complement strand
GATTCAGTCTCACAGGATGATTCAGTCTCACAGGATGATTCAGTCTCACAGGATGATTCAGTCTCACAGGATGATTCAGTCTCACAGGATGATTCAGTAAAAGAAGTTCAGAAGGACTAAGTAATCTGATTATATACAATTAGTGTCAGAAAGCAGTTTATGAATATTATCTCGGTCTAAATCAGTAGTATTAAGTATAGTATAACGATCAGGACGAATTGTAGGAGCTAGATTTATAGCTTCAATCATCTCATCGTCGCTAATGCCTAGATCATGAACATTAGTAGGGCAATTGACTCGTTGAAGTGCAGCACGGATTTCTTGCCAATCTAAACCGTGTAATTTTGACATGACTATAGAAGAAATACCGCATTTTTCTCCATGAAGGCCGTTATCAGGTGAGATTATATCTAGGGCATGACTAATCAGATGTTCAGAACCACTACAGGGTCTACTACTACCAGCAATTCCTGCTGCAACGCCAGTACTGATTAGTGCTTCAACAATATTTCGTACGCTATCATTTTTATTGGTAGTAAAATTCAAGGATTCGTCAAATAAGATTCGAGAGCTCATATAGGAAAGATTGGCAGCATAGTTGCCGAATCGTTCACCAGAATTATCACGTGCAAGTTCCCAGTCTTTAACTGCAGTAATTTTTGCAATTAAATCTCCGCAACCACTAGATAATAATCGATCAGGAGCTTGCGATATTATTTTGATGTCAGCAAAGATGCCCAGAGGGGGACTAGCTACGAAAGAATAAGGTCGATCAGATCCTTTGAGTGAAGCAAATGGACTAGCAATTCCGTCATGTGACGCACTGGTAGGAAAGCTAACAAAGGGAATTTTTGCGTGGTAAGAAGACAATTTAGCAACGTCAACGGATTTACCTCCGCCAATACCAACAATAATACCATAATTATTAGATTTACAAAGTTCAGATACTTCATCGGTAATTGAGATTGTTGCATTATCAATTATTTTCCAATCAAATTTATGTTGTGAAATTTCCAATGATTCAGTAATAGAACTCTTGACTACATTTTGAACATTTTTCCCACTAACAAACAATACGGGTTTATCCACGCCAAGATCATTTAGAAAACTGCCAAATTCTCCAATAATATTATGTCCTATTAATACACGATTAGGCAATTCCATTAAATGGCCTTTTTTAACAGAATTCATTTAGCATAAAAAAAGTTCTAATCTTTTATATCTATTTTTAATTGCGATTAGAAGTGCCATGAACTTGCTGAAATTTAATCCAATGAATTATCAAATCTACTGCAAAATCTATCTGATCAGGAGTGAGTTCGATGCCTTTTGGAACATTATGCCATTTATTCATACATTTACGACAGCATGTAGCAGTGGCATGTTGGGCCACAAAAACAGGATGGTTTTTGAATGGAGTTTGTTTCCCATCATTAATAGGATATGCAGGAGATAATCGATCAAGAATAAATTTATGAGCGTGGTCTATGATTTCAGAAATTCCATGTTTTTCTAAATAGTCATAATCTTTCACACTAAGCGTGAAACTACTACGAAATTTTGATTTTTGGAGTTTGGAAAGGTGATAATCAAAAATTGATTTAGGCAATAACAATTAAAAATAACGTAATCCCTATAAGTCATCTCTCAAATTAAAGTTGCAGATATAATTGGGTATTATCAAATTCGATGTTTATAGGAATCCGAATATAGGAGTATTTTTTCAAGCGAATGATAATTTTTTAATTAGTCCACCAGGAGTGACTTCCTCAAAAATATCAAAGATTACAGGACATCTAAAAGTATCAAATGTGTCAACATCAATTGGGGGATCCAGGCTCATAGGAGCTTTAACTGCAATGAACAGTAATGGAATAATTGTTTCAAAATTAATTGAAGGATTTGAAGAAAAAATAATAACTAAAGAGACTGGATTATCTTTACAAAAATTAAACTCGAGATTTACTTCTGCAGGAAATCTTATTGCTGCAAATGATTATGGAGCGATTATTTCAAGTCTGATTAATGAAGAAGAAGCGAAGAATATTTCAAAAATTTTACAAGTACCTGTGAAAAGAATGAATATTTCATCCATGTATTTGATTGGAGCGATGATCAAGGCGACAAACACGGGAGCAATAGCTCATCCCATAATTAATGATAATAATTTGAAGGCAATAAGAGACGTTCTGCAAGTAGATGTAAAAAATACAACTGTAAACAGTGGAGTGCCTTATGTTTCATCAGGAATCATTTCAAACACTGAAAATATATTAGTCGGGAGTCAAACAAGCGGATCTGAATTGGTAATGGTCACTAATGCATTTGGTATTTAGAGAATTTAATACTCAGTCATAAATGTTTTAAATAAGAAGAACGAAAAAAGAATAAAATGAATGTTGATCAACAGACACAAGCATTACTTCAGCAGATGAAAGCACTAGAATCATATCTAACAGATATCAGTAATAAAGAAAATATGTCAATGAATGCGATAATAGAAAGCAGAGCTTCTGTCAGAGCAACGGAAATTTTAAGCAATACTGAGCCAAAAGAAATATTATTCCCAATTGGATCAGGACTATTAACTAAGGTAGGGGATGAAAAAGCATTCTTTGTCAATATAGGTGCAGGAATTACAGTAGAAAAAGATAAAGAGGAAGTGAAAGAATTTCTCAATGAGAGAATTAAAGATATAGAAAAATCTATAAAAACATTAAGTATACAAAAAAAGGACATGGCACAGCAATACAACAGTATTAGAGCTGCATTGAACAATATTGTACAGGGCCAACAAAATGTTAGACAAAATTAAAAACGTAGTATCAAATCTTTCAAAAATAGCTGTAGAGAAGCAAATTTCGGAAAAAGAGTTAGACATAGTAATTGAGAATTTAAAAATAGATTTGTTGGAATCCGAAATTCCGTTTAATTTGGTGGAGAAGATATCAGAAAATATAAAGAAACACATGATTGATAGAAAATTTTCTAGAAGCGATGAATTCAAGGAAATTATTAAAAATGAATTTACAAAGTCAATAGTAGAAATATTTGATAAAGTAGAAGATGTAGATTTAATTAATTTGATAAAAACAAATAAAGATAATCCATTTAAAATATTAATTGTTGGTATAAATGGATCAGGAAAAACTACAACAGTAGCAAAAATTGGATATTTATTAAAAGAGAATAATATTTCCTCAGTAATAGTTGCAGGAGATACATTCAGATCAGGTGCAATAGAACAGATTAAAGAACATGCAGATAGACTTAATCTAAAATTAATATCGCAAGAATATGGGTCCGACCCCGCTGCAGTAGCAAGAGACGGAGTCGAGTATTCAAAAACTCACAACATAGATGCAGTAATAATCGATACTTCAGGACGCGTTCAAACAAACAACAACCTCATGCAAGAGGTATTGAAAATTAATAATGTAATAAATCCTGATTTCACCATATTCATAGGAGATTCACTTGCAGGAAATGATTTAGTTTCACAGGCGCAAGAATTCTTCAAATTTACTAAGTTTAATGGTTCGATTTTAACAAAAGTGGATGCAGATGTCAAAGGCGGGGCAATATTATCAATATTGAGTGAATCGTCAAAACCAATAATATATATAGGGACTGGACAAGAGTATAAAGACCTTGAGAAATTTAATGAAGAGAAATTTCTATCAGGGTTATTTCAATAAGGGTATGTAATGAACATGAAGAACTTAATTTCCATAAGTGAATTGCAGGATAAAGAGATATTGCAAATGGTAAAAATTGCAAGAAAATTTAAGAAAAATGACAATTCATCTAATATTCGTGCGTCTTATAAAATTAAAAATAAAACTTTAGCATTGATTTTTCAGAAACCATCAACGAGAACCAGATTAAGTTTTGAAGTTGCAATGATGGAATTAGGAGGTAATTCTATATTTCTAAGTGAGTCAGATTTACAGATATCAAGAGGAGAATTAATGAAAGATACAGCTAGAACACTTTCAAAATATGTAGATATTGTGGCAATTCGTACATACAATAATTCAGATATACAGGAATTTATCGATAATTCTTCAATTCCAGTAATTAATGCATTATCAAATACTAATCACCCATGTCAAGCATTATCGGATATTCAAACTATAATTGAAGAGAAGAAAACATTACGTAATTTGAAAATAACATGGATTGGAGATAGTAATAATGTATTGAATGACTTTATGTTTGCGGCATTAAAACTAGGTGCTGATTTTTCATTGGCATGTCCTAACAAGTATTCGCCGAAGAAGCAAGTATTGAAAGTTGCAGATGAGATAATGGCAGAGAATAATTCTACATTTTCAATAATGACAGATCCAATTAAAGCTGTAAAAGATTCAGATGTTGTAGTCACTGATAGAATAATTTCAATGGGTGATAAGAATAAAGAGAGTAAGAAAAAGGTTTTTCTTCCAAAGTATAGAGTGACAGAGAAGATAATGTCGAATGCAAAGGATGATGCAATCTTTATGCATTGTTTACCTGCAGTACGTGGTGAGGAAGTATCAGAAAAAGTAATTGATGGAAAGAATTCAGTGATTTGGCAACAAGTTGAGAATAAATTGCATATGCATAAGGCCCTGATATGGTCAATGTTGAAATAGAAATATTTTGTTTATAATGCCGTTATATATATAAAGAAGTCGTTTATGAAATAAACTATGACAAACATTCAATCTGATAAACAGAATAGAAGAGATTTCATAAAATATGTAGGAGGAGCAGCTGTAGGATTAGGAATAGGTGGATTAGGATTTATAAATTCTAATAGTAATCTTTCTGCAGAAAAAGAAATAAGTTCTAAATTACAAACTGATGTTGCTAATTTGAATGACCGGTTAGAATATCTTCAAAGATGGGCAACATTTGGTGGTGGAAGTAATATTAAGAACATGCCGAATACAGTTGATAAACAACCAACGGTAAGAATAGATGAGACATTCTATTTTGATCAGAAAAATGCAATTTGTCGAGTAGATAATAATCCTGAAGCATTCATAATGCCCACCTATCAAATGGGTGAAATAGAAATCGAGAAGAATACTTTCTTTATGTTGATGTCTACAACGAGTTTACACGTTAAATCAATTGAAGAATCTGAAAACTCAACATGTATTTTAGAAAGTGATGTAGGAGATTGTTTTACTGAAGCATCTGCTGGAGGAAACATATATGGTTCTAGAATAAAACCAGAGCCATTCACATCAGAGATTGTTGCAGTAGATGGAAAAGCATTTTCATATACGGCATACTTTGATGAAAACGAGGCGCCAATCAATTATGCAATATTCGGTCCAAAATTTACTTTTACTGGAGAATTGACTACCGGTTCAGTAACTGTAAAGAAATTAGAAAAATTAGCAAAATCATTACCGAAATAAGTATAAAAAATGAAAAGATTAATAATATTAATAATTAGTTTATTAATATTACTTCCGTCATTTGCATTAGGTCAGTATCAAGGAGTTATTGTGTCAGATACATATACTTTCAATGGTTCTAATAACAACAAAGAGAATGTGAATTGGGGAGAAGCAAATTTAACTCTTCGAAGATTAGTTAATCAAGCTTATTCAGATGGAATATCAGAATTATCAAATAAAGGCAATCCGAATGCGAGAGTCATAAGCAATACAGTATGTGATCAACAACCAGACTCAGATATTATTGATGAAAGGAATTTATCAGATATGAATTGGGTATGGGGTCAATTCATCTCTCATGACATAGATTTTACGCCTACGGCAGTTTTTGATCCAAGATTACGAAGTTTAGAAAGAATTCAGATTATTGCACCAGAAAATGATCCATATTATCGAGAAAACCAAACAATGATGTCAGTATTTCGGAGCCTATATGACGTAAGAACAGGATTTGCGATAGATAATAATCGTGAGCAGATAAACATAGTTACGCCTTGGTTGGATGGTAGTGTAATATATGGAACTTCAGAAAACCGTGCAAACGAATTAAGGACATTTGAAGGAGGCAAATTAATTACAATAGAGCACAAGAATGGAGATTTATTACAGTTAGCCCCTGCAAATTCAATAGAAAAACAACGAGTAAGAGGTTTGGCGTTCTTTTCAGGCGATATAAGAGCAAATGAGAATATTGCACTTACAGCAGTTAATACGTTGTTTGTAAGAGAACATAATCGCATTGCTGAAGAAATACTTAACGACAATCCCGAATTTAGTGATGAAGAGATATTTCAAATGGCAAGAAAGATAAACACAGCAATAATCCAATCAATAACATATAATGAATTCATTCCATCACTAGGGATTGAACTAGAACCATATAACACATATGATAAATCAGTGAATCCACAAATATCGCATTTGTTTTCTGTTGTAGCATTTAGAATTGGACATAGTCAAATAGGAGAACAATTCGTTCTAGTCAATGAAACAGGCATAAATCAAATGGTTGCAATGGAAGATGGATTTTTCAATCCGTCAATTATTCAGAAACATGGAATTGATTCAATAATAAATGGCGTGGTTGTAACAAAGCAACAAGCGAATGACATATATTACCACAATAGTATAAGGAACTTTTTATTTGGCGAACCTCAAAGGGGAGGTTTAGATTTATGTGTATTAGACATCATAAGAGCAAGAGATCACGGAATACCAGATTACAACTCAGTACGAAAAGAAATCGGATTGATGCCTGTAGCGGGATTTGATGAAATAAATTCAGATCAAGAAGTAATTAGACGATTAAGTCAAACTTATAGAAATGTTGATGAATTAGATCCGATTATTGGGATATTAGCAGAAGAACATGTAGAGGATTCAACACTAGGAGAAACTGGATATTACATAATTAAAGAACAATTTGAAAGAATAAGAGATGGAGATCGTTTATTCTATTTGAACGACCCTGACTTGGAAGATTTAAGAGAAGATATTTCAAACACTAGATTATCAGATGTTATTAAAAGGAATACAAGAATTGATAATGTGCCAGACAACGTATTTTTTGTATCTGAAATCAAGAATAATAATTTAAGAACTGATAATCAAATTACATTTGCGTACGTCGCGGTATTTTTGATAGTGGTTTTCGCCATTTATGCGCAGCAGAAAAGTAGTAGAATATCAAAATAACAAGTTATCTATATATCATGAAAATAATTACAACAATGGCAACAGGTAGGGTTGGAGGGATAGCCGTCCTCCTCGCTGAAACCGGCTATACGCAGCACCAGTAACCAGTGGTTAAAGTATAATTTTCAGGTACCTGCCATCTTGCTTGAATGAAATCACGCCGTGATTGGTGGTCACAAGAGATAGCTATTTCGAAGGAAATAGTGATTCTTCAACTACTGAAACCGGACAGGTCCGGGAGGGAGCATCCGTATAGTAGGGTGGTTGCGCTTTCACGTCTACGTGAATGACTTTGTAGGATTGGAAAAGGGCCGGGGAATCATATGAATCCCATTGGTGCTGTTGCCAATAATCTTAAAGGTATTTAGGTAGATTAGGATTATAACGATGACGGAAGATAATAAGATAAGAAAGTTTGGAATAATAGGTATTGCTAGCCCAATAATTGGACTTTTAGCAGTATTGGTTTCGATTTCTATCTCGCCATGGTTCGATTGGCCAATAAATTCACTAAGTGATCTAGGCGTTGAACAACAAGGTGGTACGCAAATTGCAATATGGATATTCAATGGAGGTATGATTATAGCAGGATCTTTAATAGCAATTTTCATTATGGTTACTAGAAAAACGATTCCAAATAATCGGATTAGTAAGTTAGCGTATTCGATTATATTTATCGGTGGAATCAATCTTGCATTAGTTGGAGTATTTCCATATAATATTTCCGAATCAATTCATTTAATTGTAGCATTAATTTACTTTATTTTTACACCAATCGGTTTAATGATGATTGGAGTAGAAAGACGTTCAAGAGATAGAAATTTTGCGATGTTTTCAATTGGATCTGGAATAGTTGCATTGGTAGTAATAGGAGGAGCAGTTCTTGGAATATTAGGAATGCCGATAGGTGCAATATATCCTGAAGGAATAGCAATTCCGGAATTTATAGAAGCGGTTATTCTCGGTCTATGGATAGGAATAGCAGGAATGAGAGTTTTCAAGACAGGAAAAATTTAGTTATTTTTATATATTTTTTAATTTTTTTTGAAACGTTAATAATGGTAATGCCGACATTTCTTATGCCGTGGTTGCCTAGCCTGGTAAGGCGCAGGATTGCTATTCTGCAAAAATCCTGTCTCCGCAAGGAATCGTGGGTTCAAATCCCACTCACGGCGTCATATACATTAAAAATTTATCTTCATCAATAACATAATAAAAACAATGTCTGAAATATCATCGATTATTACAATTATGGGTTATTCATTAATGGGAGGCATAGCATCAGCCTATCTTTTCAAACGTGTTGCAAAAATTCTTGTAGTACTCATAGGTCTAATATTTTTTGTTGTGCCTGCTTCAGGGTATGCAGATACATTACCGATTTTGAATTACATATCAGAGTATATTTTTGGGCAGGCTGTAGGTATTACTTTGTCGTTATGGGAAACAATCATAGTACAATTAGAAATGGCAGTGCCTTTCATCATAGGTTTCATAGTTGGAATAAAAAAGATCTAATTTTTTTAGTATTTTGTAGCGTCTAAACTAATTACAGAGTCATCGCCAATAACTTCAGCAGTATGTATAGTTCCAGCAGGAACAAGTAACATATCACCAGGACCTAAAATAAATTTTTTTCCAAGAGCAGTCATCTTGAATTTACCAGAAAGTACAGTGTCTTTTTTATCAACCGTATGTGAATGTTCAGAGAAATATGTACCAGAACTATAGGTATAAGTAATTACGCTGAATCCTTCGTCCTCTAATCTTTTTCTCATATTAGATTCGTTTAATTTTCCCCAATCTGAGTTCCATGACTCAATATCCATAATCAATTTAGACATGCAATGAAATAAAAGTAATTTTTAGTATGTTAATCAATATTTCATATTATTTGAGATAATAAAGTCAATAACTTCGCAAACGCAATCGCCATTTGTTTTATCTGATATGTAAACTGATTTCTCTTTTACCAGATCATGGGAATTAGATACAGCAATAGGATATCGAATAACGTCAAATACGGATAAATCATTTAGAGAATCGCCAATAGCAACAACTGAATTTGGGTTAATTTTTTCAGATTTTAATATTTTTTCCAAGGCAAATCCTTTACTGATATTTGGAGGAACAAGATTAATCATTTCATCTGAACGAGTAATGTTCAAATCAAGATTTTTTTTAGACAAAACATCAGAAACCTCATTAAGAAAATCGTCGACATTAATTCTAGGTTCTCGATCAAGAGCAATAATTATATTTTTGTCATGATGTGCTTCTTTTGGAATGATGCAGAAAGGTAGCCAAGAAGACAGATTATTTTTAAGTAATATCAGATCCTTTTGTTCTCCCAATAGAGTTAATTCATGAGTGCGACAATCATAAGTAACAGTTCCTTCTTCGCAGATAACAACATCGTCAATTCCCAAGCATCTGGCAATTCCAAGAACATAATGTAATGTTCGTCCACTAGAGATAATTACACGAACCCCACTATCTACAAGATTACGAATTTTTTCAATTTCTTCTAATAAGAGCCTAGATGTTCCAAATACTGTTCCGTCTAAATCAAGTACAAGAAGATCAATTTGATCAGAAAAAATCTCTTGATTCACAGGAATAGAATTAGAAAAGTGATATATAACTAATTAGAAATGCCGAGAGCCGGATTTGAACCAGCGACAGCTCCGGCTTCAGCGGAGTGCTGGAGTTTTACAATCTCTCCCAGGCTGAGCTACCTCGGCAGTGAATAAATTTCAATATTATAGAATATAATGTTTGCAATTTGTCAATATTTTAGTAATAGACAATGCGGTCGACGGGATTTGAACCCGTGTTCCGGGGTTGGAAACCCCGTGTCCTAGACCAAGTTTTCCCCTAATTAAAGGACTGGACGACAACCGCTAGATTCTAAGAGATAGTAGTAGATAAAAAATATTTATGATAGATTAATATTAGATTTCTCAATTTCGTATATAATTCTGGAACATGCTGTATGGGACTCGAGATTATGATTTCCAAGAGAGATTAAATCGTCGATTGAATTAAGAATATTATTAGAAAATGTTCCATGTGAGAATCCACCGATTAATAAAGTTGGGCGATTTGAATTGATTATTTTGTCAGATACATAATTGGAGGTCAGTATATTACCATGTTTGGACAGCCCAACAACATGATCTGGGTCAATTGAATCAATAAGTTTATTAAAAGATGATTTTTGTATTTTAATTAATGAATCATTATTATCATTTTTTGAATAATCAAGAAATAATTTTTCAAAAAGTCCAATAAACCGATGATATGATTTTGGTAAACGAACTCCCAATTCAATATCAAGTACATAATCAGAAATCGTATGGATATAGAATTTTATTTTCTTTTCCAAGTATAAAGGAGTAGAAGTTATTGCCATTGAACTCATATGGGTGATGTCAGGTCTTCCTCTTTTGTCAACGTTATCCAGTCCGTCCATCAAGTGTGAATGGTAACTCTTATCTAGAAACGTATGAGTATTAATTTTTGATTTAGAATTGTTTGATAATTCGTCTGGAAGCATTTCCAATGCGGATTCAGTGAGAATAATCGTAATATAGTCCACAATATATAAAAAATTTGTATTGTTAAATAGGTTTTGTAGATTAAATGAATATTAAGAAGAAGAAACGACAAATAGCAGAAAACAGGGTAAGTTATCTAGCCATAGAAGTAGAAAAATCGTTAAAAGATAATCATAATCTTGCTGAGATACTGGCAAAACAAGCAAGAGAATTCTCAAAGAAATTCAATATAAAGAGTGGATTTTCTCAGAGAATGTTGTTCTGTCATAAATGCAAACGATTCATCGTACCTGGATTTAATTCTCGAATAAGACTTTCAAAGATAAGAAAATCAGTAAATATTACTTGTCTATGTTGTGGGTTTACATATAGAAAAATGATAAACAAGAGTCAAACCTATATATGATATAAATTATTGTGAATCTGAATTTGACAAACGTTAATGAAGTACCAGCAGATCTCTTAATAGAAATATTAGCTTCAAAGCTAAAAGATGAGAATATTGTTACGCCACCAGAATGGTCAAATTTTGTAAAAACAGGATCACATGCGGAAAGACCGCCACAGAGTGATGATTGGTGGTATGTAAGATGTGCTTCTTTATTAAGAAAAGTTTACTTACATGGCCCGATAGGGTTATCAGACTTACAAGATTTTTATGGTGGTAAGAAGAATATTAAATTTGCAAAAAGACATCAACGAAAAGCAGGTCAATCAGCAATCAGAAAACCATTACAGCAATTAGAATCAGCAGGTTATATTGAAAAGAAGGAAATACAAGGAAGGATTATTTCAGGAAAAGGAATGAGTTTAGTTGATAAAACTAGTGCAGTTTTATTAAAGAATCTTGCAGAAAGTAATTCTGAATTAAAAAGATACGTATAATATTTTCTACAGGTTTATTAGTTAACACAATTTAATAAATTGTGAATTAAGAGGATATTTATTGTTAGTGATATTTGATACAGAAGGCGTTTTGATTGATGGTGAATTTTTACCAGAATTAGCTAAAATTGTAGGAAAAGAAGAGGAGGTCTGGGAGATAACAAAAAAAGGTATAAACGGTGAGATAGAATGGGAAAAAGGTCTGATTGACAGAATTAATGAATTAAAAGGTGTGTCATATGAAGATTGTATGAAAGTGGCAAATAATATGCAAATTATGAATGGTGCAAAAGAAACATTTAATGAATTACGGCAGTTAGGATTTAAGACTATAACTGTTTCTGGCGGTCCAGATATCTTAATTGACAGAATTAAAGAAGAATTGCAAATAGATTATGCTTTTTCAAATAGATTAATTTTTGAAGAGAAGAAATTACAAGGAGTGGAGATAAACGTGGGATCTGATAAAACAATACCAATTAGAAACACTTTAGACATGATGAATAAACAAAAAGATGAGATAGTAATAACTGTAGATGGTGCAAATGATATAAAATTATTTGATTTAGCGGGATTGAGGATTTCGTTTAATGGAACAGAAATAATTAAGGAAAAATCTGATTTTGCTGTAGAGAAAAAGGATTTGAGGGAGATAATACCAATTATTAAAGAAAAATTTAGTGTAGAATAAAAATTTATTAGTTAACAGTTTCCGCAATAGTGAGTGTATTATTATTGAGCCAATCAATACCATCGACAAAAACTTCAGCCAACTCAATGGTTGTGATTACAGGAATTCCCAATTCAACCGCTTTTCTGCGTATAAGATATTCATCTTCTATTATAGAATCAGCATTATTGGAAGATTTAATCATAGGAATGTTGATGATTAAATCGAACTCACGTTTAATTAAATAATCTTCTAAATTAGGTTTCCTTTCGTATTCTCCAATTTTATAGAGTGCAATAGAATCAATATTATTAGAATCAAGAAAATCAGCAGTGTGTTCAGTAGCAAATATCTTAAAACCAAGTTCAGAGAATTTTTTAATTACGGGTAAGAGTTGTTGTTTTTTCTCAATACCTCCAATACTGACAAGTATACTACCGTTTTTACGTGGTATATTATAACCAGCAGAGATTAGTGATTTAAGAAAAGCGTCATAGAAGTTTTTACCAAAACATGCAACTTCACCAGTAGATTGCATTTCGACTCCAAGATTAGGATCCGCACCATCTAACTGCATAAAAGAGAACTGAGGAACTTTTACACCAACATATTGAATATTTTTATAACTATGGGAATTTGAGGAAATCTCTTTTCCCAATAATACATCAGCGGCCATTTGCATAAGATTCACACCTGTATATTTCGACACAAATGGCATAGATCTAGAAGCTCTCAGGTTACATTCGATAACTGAAACTGACCCATCTTTAACAATGAATTGCGTATTGAATGGTCCTTTAATTTGTAGTTGCTTTGCTATTTTATTTGTATAATCAATAATCAGTGCTTCTTCACTAGGATCTAAAGTTCGAGGTGGAATAGTCATTATTGCATCACCAGAATGGACGCCTGCTTTTTCTATATGTTCAATGATAGACCCAATAAAGACATGAGTTCCATCAGATACTGCGTCTACTTCAATTTCTCGAGCATTTTCAATAAATTTACTGACTACTACAGGATAATCAGCATTAACTTTTGCAGCGTCTTCAAGAAATGTTTTAAGATTATCATCAGTCCAAATTACTCTCATTGCTGCACCACTAAGAACATAAGAAGGCCTGACGAGAAGAGGATATTTTTGTTCAGTAGCAAATTTATAGGCGCTATCTAAAGAAGTAAATGTTTGCCAGGATGGTTGAGAGACACCAATTTCATCTAATAAGGCACTAAATTTCTCACGATTTTCTGCGCGATCAATATTAGAACTAGAAGTTCCAAACAATTTAACATCATAATTATTTAATTGATCAACAAGGTTATTTGCAGCTTGCCCGCCAACACATGCAACAAGACCATCTGGTTTTTCTTTATCATAAATATCAAGAATTCTTTCAAGTGTAATTTCTTCGAAATATAAACTATCACTCATGTCATAATCAGTAGAAACAGTTTCAGGATTACAATTTACAACTATAATATCATAACCACGTTCCTTTAGTGCCCACACCATATTCATTGTAGACCAATCGAATTCAACTGAGCTGCCGATTCTATATGTACCAGCGCCTAGAACGATAAGTTTTTTCTTATTAGAAGGTTTAACGTCGTCAAGAGAACCATCATAAGTCATATACAAATAATTTGTTTGTGCAGGCCATTCAGCTGCAAGTGTATCAATTTGTTTAGTTCGGGGTAAGATATCATGATTTATTCGTATTTTGCGGACTTCAGATTCATCTTTACCAAGATAAAGAGATAATTGTTTATCTGAAAAACCTTTTTTCTTGGCCTCAAGAAGGAATGATTTGTCATTTAAATCGGGATTTTGTAATAATTTACGTTCAATATCAACAACATTTTTGATTTTATTAATATACCATTTATCTATAGTAGATATTCTTGATATTTCGTCGGGAGTCATATTTGAACGTAGAGCTTCAACTATATGAAATAGAATTTCATCAGTGAAGTGAACGAGATTATCTTCAAGAGTTTCAGGATTAGAATCAGTATAGGAATCAGGTTGACATAACCCTAATTTATCTATATCAACCATGCGAATAGCTTTTTGAAGGGCCTCTTCAAAAGAACTTCCTATAGACATAATTTCTCCAACTGATTTCATTTGTGTTCCGATTTTTCTTGATACATTTTCAAACTTTTTAAGATCCCATCGAGGCATTTTAACCACAAGATAATCAAGAGATGGTTCAAAACAAGCAGTAGTAACACCAGTAACTTGATTGAAGAGTTCAGGAAGAGTTTTACCCAATACAACTTTAGCAGCGAGATAAGCTAAAGGATATCCAGTTGCTTTTGATGCAAGTGCAGAAGAACGTGACAATCTTGCATTTATTTCAATTACATTATAGTCTTCAGAATTAGGATCTAAAGAGAATTGTACATTACATTCACCAATAATGTCACAAGCAGTTGCTGCTTTAATTGCGATTTCACGCAATTTATGATATTCACGATTAGTAATTGTTTGTGATGGAGCTACAACAATATTATCACCTGTGTGGACTTTCATTCCAAGAACATTTTCCATATTACAAACACTGACACAATTTCCATCAGAATCACGCATTATTTCGTATTCAATTTGTTTCCAATCTCCGAGATATTCTTCAACTAATACTTGTTTTGTCATGCTATTGGCAATTCCTTTGATGATAATCTCATCAAGTTCATATTCATTATGAGCTACTCCACCGCCCTTACCGCCTAATGTATAAGCTGCACGAATCATAACAGGATAGCCAAGTTCTTTAACCAATTCTTTGGCTTCTTCTAGAGAATAAACTGCTCGACTTTTCGGCGTATCAATACCTGATTCAATCATCTTTTGTTTGAAAAGACCTCTATCTTCAGTAATCTCAATTCCGCGAATTTTAGTACCCAAGACTTTAACATTATATTTAGATAGGACACCTTGTTTGTCAAGTTGAATTCCACAGTTTAATGCAGTTTGGCCGCCAAAACTTAATAAAATGGCATCGGGACGTTCCTTAGCAATTACTCTAGTAACAAATTCGGGAATAACAGGAATAGAATATACGTGAGGACAGATACGCGAATCAGTTTGAATTGTAGCAATATTTGGATTAACTAGTACAGTTTCAATACCTTCTTCCTTAAGAGCTTTCATACATTGACTTCCAGAATAATCAAATTCGCCTGCTTCGCCAATTTTTATTGCACCGCTGCCAAGAACTAGTACTTTTTTAATTTTATCAGTCAAGATTTATCACCATTAAACATGTCAAAGAATATATCAAAGACATATGAAGTATCGTATGGACCGGGATGTGCTTCAGGGTGGAATTGAACAGCAATACAAGAATCATTATTGTGTTTAACTCCCTCGAGAGAACTATCATCGAGATTAACAAACCAAGGTTCTAATTCAGTGTTGGATAAAGAATTTAAATCGACAGCATAGCCATGGTTTTGACTTGTAACAAAACTTCTACCACTAATCAAATCTTTACAAGATTTATTGTGTCCTCGATGTCCATATTGTAATTTATAAGTTGATGCGCCTAGTGAAAGTGAAATTAATTGATGACCTAAACAAATACCTAAAGTAGGAATCGAAGAGTTACAGATTTTATTAATTGTATCGAGGTATTCATTACAACTTTGTGGATCTCCAGGACCATTGCTGATAATTATACCTTTAGGATCGTATGTCATAATTTGATTAAAGTCATAATTATATGGAACTACTACTGCCGAATAGTTTCTTTTTAATACATTCCTGATGATTCCATTTTTTACTCCAAAATCCAATATTACAACTTTATCTTGATGAGTACCATATGTTTTAGGTGTTTTAGTGCTTACATTTTTAAAGAATTCATATGTTTCATAAGATTTCACATTACTCAGAATAGAATCATAATCAGTTATAGGATCTTGTTCGTAGATAATAGCACCCATCATAACGCCAGATTCTCTTATTTTCAATGTTAAACTGCGAGTATCAATATTACAAATTCCGGTGATTTCTTCGGATTTAAGCCAATCAGCGAATGTTCGCGTAGAACTCCAATGACTAGGGGATTCACAAAGTTCATTGATGATAACGCCATTCGTTTGAATCTTTGAGGATTCAAAATGAGCTGGAAGAGAGAACTCATCATGATTTGAATAATCAGGAACACCGTAATTTCCAATCAGAGGATAAGTAAATAACAAGAGTTGACCGCCATATGAAGGATCTGTCAAGGATTCTGTATAGCCAACCATGCCAGTATTAAAAACTACTTCTCCAACTACTGTAGAAGTTTTACCAAAGCCTTTACCATAAAATTTACTTCCGTCTTCTAGTATAAGTACAGCGTTATTTCCTACAGAGTCATCCATTAAGTGTTAAAACAATATTAACAATATAAGAATTTTAAGTTGGATCAGGAGTTAGTCGGAGAAGAATTGGACTGATAACTGTGGTAACCATTATTACACCCATAAGAAGTGCATATGAATAGCTATCAATTAATCCGGATGAATAACCTATACCGGCAATTACTATTCCTACTTCACCTCTTGAGGACATACCAATACCTATACGTTGGGCTTGGATTCTATTACGTAAGAAGATATATCCAGGGATCCCACAGCCAAGTAATTTACCAACCATAGCCAATGTAAGAATCAATACAAATGCGAATAAATCAATACCAACAATTTCTGCAAGATTAATTTGAGCTCCTACATACGCAAAGAATATTGGTGCAAAGATAATTCGAATGTGGTTAGTGAATATTTCAATTTTATGTTTAAATTGAGAACCTGCAATTGCCATACCTGCAGCAAAAGTTCCTACAATAGGAGATAATCCCATGTAATACGCTATTGCACCCCATAGAAAAATAATAAAGATTGTTAAAGTTTCAAGAGTTGATGGAGATGATGGAAATCTTTCTGTATCTTTAGTTAAGTCCAAATCACCTGTACGAGAGGCAATAAAATTGAGTAATTTAGGTAAGAAATAAACCGAGCCTAGTAATAAACCAATCCATAATGACAGAGTAAAGACAGTAGTAGAAAGAATACTTGCGATTCCTGGAATAACACCAGTGCTTCCAATTGCAAGAACAACACCAAGAACAGTTAAACCAAGAACGTCATCTACAACAGCCGCATATATCATGATTTCAGATTCAACATTTTTGAGTTGGTCAAGTTCTTCAAGCGTTCTAATAGTAATGGCAATACTAGTTGCAGTAAGAGCAGCTCCGATAAGAAGTGATTCAGTAGAACTAAAACCAACATAGACACTACCATAATAACCTAAGAGAAAAGGAATAATTACACCAGCAGTGCCAATTACAAATGCAGGAAGGCCTGCCTTTCGGAATTGTTTAAACGTGAATTCTAATCCAGCACTAAACAAAAGTATCATACCGCCAATTTCAAAGAAAGTTTCAAGAACAAAGTTTTCATTAACAGGACCAGTAAACAATGGTTCACCGGCCAAGACAATAAGTCCGCCAATTGCAAATGGTCCAAATATTACACCTGCCAGTATTTCCCCAATTACCTCAGGAAGTTTTATTCTTTTAAAAATTAAAGCAAATATTTTTGCAGTAACTATCAATAGACTTATTGCAAGAATTGTAGTAATAGGATTAAAATCCAACATTGTATATCAAGTACAACTATACAGATAGATATATATAATTTTTAACAAATTCATTTTAACATCAACATATTATGATAAAGTAGAAAGAATAGTTTTCCGAACACCAACAATGATTTGCCATTTTTCCGCAGATATTATCAAATAATCTTTTTTAATTTTAGATCATAATCTTCGTCTTCTATACAACCGTCTTTGAAGGTAATTACACGAGAAGCTCTCACAGCAACTTCAGGGTCATGAGTGATGAGAATAATGGTTTTACCGGTCTTTTGATTAAAATCATATAATAAATCAATAATAGATATAGAAGTTTTAGTATCAAGATTACCAGTAGGTTCGTCGCCAAGAATAATAGGAGGATTTACAGATAGTGCACGAGCGATTGCAACACGTTGCTGTTCGCCACCACTAAGTTGATTAGGATTGTTTTTCCATTTATCTCCCAAACCAACCATCTTCAACATTTCATATGCGCGTTTTTTCCGTTCATTAGTACTTACACCGAGAATAGACAATGGAAGTTCTACATTACTCAAAGCAGAGAATCGAGAAATGAGATTAAATGATTGAAAAATAAATCCAATTTTTTTATTTCTTAAAAGTGCAAGTCCAGCAGAATTAAGAGTAGTAATTTCAATACCATCAACTTGAATTTTACCAGAAGTAGGTGAATCAAGAGCACCAACAAGATTCATCAAAGTAGATTTACCACTACCCGAAGGACCCATAATAGCAATAAATTCACCTTCGTAAATTTTTATACTTACGTTATCAAGTGCGACAGTATCTACACCACCTCCTGAATATATTTTACTTAAAGATTCAGTTTGTAATATTACTGAAGACAATGCAATAATACCTAGAAGGGTTGTTTAGAACTACGGCGTCGAAGAATGAATATAGTAAGTAGAATTACAAATGCACCGACGCCAATAATTGCAATAGGGGAAGAAAGAAAAGCGGAAGTAGTGGAACTTTCCTCGATAATAATTGGTTGTAAGTCAGAGAGAGATCCTCCAATTAAAAAGTCAAAGCTATTAGCATTCATGTATTTATTTCCATAAGTATCTTCATACATAACTTGTATAACGAGAGGAGTAATACCATCGCGAGCATTTTCATCAACAGTAAATTTTAAGCTGAAAGGAATTAGACTATCTGCATTAACTTCTCCGATATACTGAGTGCTGTCACTTGATAATATTAAACCGTCGCCAGATAGAATTGAAATTGAAAGAAATTGCGCATCAGTATTGCCCTGATTTAAAAGATTGCCAACAATAGTTCCATTATATCCAGCAGGTAATATATCGCGATCAAAGTCAACAGATTTGTAGGTGAGGTCAATTAATCCACGAATAGTGAATCCAATAGTACGAATCTCATCATGTGGAAATCCATGAGAATCAATATACGATATATGTACTTGAACTATACTGGATGAATCAGCCGCATTAAGGGATGCAAAAATCTCGGGATCAAGAGTTAGTGAATCACCAGAAGATAGTTTGTTGAATTTCCATGTATTACTTCCAGAATTAAGAAATATTGGAAGTATAGAAGATTGTCCTGTAGAAAACTGTAGATCAATCGATATATCAGATATATCATTGTCTCCAGTATTTGCAAGATTAATCAGAGGAGTAGTTATTCTACCAGATTGTAAAACATTATCAGGTATATGGATAGAGAGTGGAGATGACCAGTCCTTGACTATGACACCAAATTCTTGTGAGATGATTTTTTGCAAGCCGTTGATATTACGATATTCTACAACAATAGTAATTGGATACAATCCTTTCTGTGCATTTGGTGAAACATATGTTGGAAAAGATAAGGATAATTTTTCATTAGTGAGTAAATGATTAATTTTTCTAGTATTGTCTTCTAGAAAAGTACCAAGTATTCCAGAAGAACTACCATAAGATACAGATAAAGAGACTGAATAAGCTGGAGCAGTTCCGATATTTGACACCTCGATGATTAAATCATTTTCAGTGCCACTTGTGAGAATATTATTTTTAATTTTTAGTTCAATATCACTTTTTCCATTGACTATGACAGAAAATTTGACGATTTCAGTTCTTAGTATCGAATCTTTATCTAGATAGGAAAAATCTAATTGAAGATTGTACTTACCAAGTTCAATGTTATTAGAAACGTCAACGAGAAAATCTGCAGAAGAAGTTGATCCACTAGGAACAGTTGAACCAAAGAAACCAGTAAGCGAAGATACGCCATTTGAAGCAGAAAATTGATTATTTGAGAGAAGTTTACCTTGAATTCCACTAATAGGACCAGTATCGCGATTTTGTATTACTACGTTTAATTTAACACTATTATCACCTGGTTCAACAGATATTTCATTATTTGAACTGCCCCAGAAAGTATTCACAACCGCTATTCCTTTGTTTGTTATTTCAGAAACACGAAGGAAAATTGTACGTGTTTCTGTGATTTTAGTTCCATAAGTATTATCGTAAACCATAGTTGCAGTAATTTGATAGTTATTACCTGCAGTGGAGATTGGAGCAAATAGTGAGACTGAGATAGAAGTTTGTTTGTCAGGGTTTAAGGAAGAAAATTGCCATTTATTATCTGAGCCGAGAAGAGTGAGTGGAGATGGAATTGTTAAAGATAAATCAATAGAACCGGTATTTGCAGTACCTGCATTTAGAATAATAAATTCGACAGTGTTAGATTCACCAGGTAGAAGTATTTGAGTGCTGGAAGTAAGTTTAAGAAAACTTCTTCCACTTACATGGACATTGATATCTTTATCAATAGAAATACCATTTAATCCAGTAGTTGTTTGGTACTTGATTGTTAATGGAAGTGATAAAGTTCCGATAGAAGCTTGATTATTTATGTTTACAAGAAAATTAAATTGATAAGTAGTGCCTGCAGATACAGTAGTAGTAGATACAGCAGACAGAGTATTACCACCAATTCGATTTGTAAGTACTTCAGGAAGAGTTATTTCGATAGACAAGTCAGTAATATCATAATCTGCGCCATTTCTCAAAACAATTTGTAGATTATTACCCAAATCTCCAGGAGTTACCTCGATAGGAGTTGTTTGTGTTCCCCAGTCGGAGAATATAACGTCGAAGTCAGTAATGAAAACGTTCAAGTCGTAAGTTCCCAAACCAGACCATTGATTCCCGGTTAATTTTACAAAATAATAACCCGATTTAGAAGCGGTAAATTGGATATTTTCGTCAATTCCGTTGCTATTGACAGAAGAAGCAAGTTTAACTTCTACTGAATCAGAACTATCTGGATCAAGCAAATACAGATCTATATCAGTGCCAGAGATTAAATCAACATTAAGAGAAAGTGTTTGTCCTGCAATTAAATTAATTTTATAATAGTCAGTACCGCTTGTCCAAGTTCCACTAGTTTTTCCAGTTGTTAATTCAACTGCATTAGAAATTACGTTACCTCCAGCTCCATAAACAAACGGGAGTGATATAACGAGACTACTAGAAATTAATAGGAATAACATTAAGATAGATGAAATTAATTGGATTGGATGTCGCATACGAAATTAACATTATTCTACTTAATAAAAACATAACATAGTTTTAGAATAATCGTTAGGCATTAGAATGGGTAAAAATGAAGTGGACCGGAAGGGATTTGAACCCTCGACCTCCCCCATGCCAAGGGGGTATCCTACCAAACTAGACGATTGGCAATTATACCAGCCCATCACGATTGTTATGATAACTCGATCCAAATTTATTAGAGAATTAGATACTTAAGAATATTAGGATAAGAAATAATTAAGATTTTGATTTTATTGAGGATTTGATACTAAAAGCCAGACTTTGAAGTTCTTTTTCAGTAAAGGTTTTTCGAGAAGGCCAAGAATCATCAGTAGTATCGTCATTGAATCTAGGAATAACATGAATGTGAACATGAAAGATATCTTGACTTGCAGCAATGCCATTAGATTGACTGATGTTTAAACCATCTGCTTTAACTACTTTCCATACATGTTTAGAGAGCATATTGACCATTTCAAATAATTTAGCGGCATGATCATCTTTCATATCAGTTAAGAATTGATAATGTTGTTTTGGAACGACTAACAAATGTCCACGATTAAGAGGATATTTATCCATAAAGGAAATCAAGAAATCATTTTCAAATACAATATTGGCATTTCTATGGCCAGAAATTATTTCGCAAAATACACATTTCTCAATCATAAGTTTTCACAAGGCAAAGATTCTATTAATTTTTACCTTAGTGTCCGGTATATTTATATCCAATTATAGTGGTTATTGTAAGTGGAGAGTTAAGATGAATATAGAAAATTCTATTATGAAGTTTTCTCATATGTAGGTTTGATTGGACAATATCTTAATTTTGTGTGAATTATTATGTTAAAAAATATATCTGAATTAACTGGATCTGATGCATTAATCAAAGCTTTAGAATATGAAGAGGTAGAAGGAATATTCGGATTACCGGGTGGTGCAAATCTACCAATTTATGATTCATTATATGATAGTGATATACGTCACATGTTAGTCAGACACGAACAAAATGCCGCACATATGGCAGACGGTTACGCTCGTGCTTCAAGAAAACCAGGAGTTTGTTTTGCGACTTCAGGTCCCGGAGCAACAAACTTGATTACAGGTATTGCTACTGCAAGTGCAGATTCTTCACCTATTATTGCAATAACTGGACAAGTAGCATCAGATATGATCGGAAAGGATGCATTTCAAGAATGTGATATAATAGGAATTGCAACTCCTGTAACTAAATACACGTATCAACCTCTCACATCAGCAGAAGTTCCACAAGTAATAAAAAATGCGTTTCATATTGCGACTTCAGGAAGGCCAGGTCCTGTACTTATTGACATACCAAAGAATGCACAAATTGAGAAAATGAAGATAAATTTCCCGACTAAACATAATATTCGCAAACTACAACAACTACAAACTGCAGATCTTAAAGCAATAGACAAAGCAGCAGATCTTCTATTAAATGCAGAAAGACCAATGATAATGACGGGAGGCGGTATAATCATATCTGGAGCGTTTAAAGAATTACAAGCAGTTGCTGAATTTTTAGTTTCGCCAGTAGTATCAACGTTCAAAGGAAAAGGTGGTTTTTCAGAAACTCATTATTTATCATTAGGTCCAATTGGAATGCACGGTCATATTGAGGCAAATAAATTAGTAATTGAATCAGATGTATTGTTAGCTGCAGGAGCGCGATTTTCAGATAGATCGGTAGGAAAATGGGATGAATTTGGAAATGAAATGACAATTATTCATGCAGATATAGATCCATCTGAAATTGGAAAGAATAAAAATGTAAATATTGGTTTAATTGGAGATATTAAAACTACATTATCATTATTGTTATCTGCAATGGGGAAGAAAGCACAAAAAAGACAATCAGAATATGAATGGATTAACAGAGTAAATGAAATTAAAGATATATGGAGAAGTAAACCTCTTCCAGCACCAAGAGAAATAACAGGGCCAAGACTATTAAAGAAAATGAGGGAAATTTTACCCGAAGCATGTTTAGTAACTACTGAAGTAGGTCAACATCAAATGTGGGCATCATTACACTTTGATGTTGCAGAACCAGGAACATTTTTCACTTCAACAGGACTGGGAACAATGGGTTGGGGACTACCTGCAGCAGTCGGTGCAAAATTCGCAAGGCCAGACTTACCAGTAATTGATATTGCAGGAGATGGAAGTGTGCAAATGACTGAATCTGCACTAGCAACTTCAGTTACAGAAAAGTTACCGGTAATTACAGTTATATTTAATAATGGAATGTTAGGAATGGTTGCACAATGGCAAAGATTATTCTATGAAAGGAAATATATCGGCGTAGAATTACAAGGAATTCCTGATTACGTAAAAATAGCAGAAGCATATGGAGCACAAGGTATAAGAGCTCAATCAATGAATGAATTTGAAAAAGCATTAAAGAATGCATTAAATAGTGACGTAGCAACAGTGATTGACGTTCCAATCAATCCTGACGAAGATGTATTTCCATTTGTTGTACCAAATACAGCGCTAAAAGACATGATAATCGCATAATCAACAAAATAAGTTAGACAAATGCCAAAGTTTTATTGAGAAAAAGTGAGTGATTTATTAATAGTTAGACGAAAAAATTTTAAGATTGCCACGTAGAGATTTAAGTAACAATCAAATAAAACAGAAATTACAAAAACCTGACTGGATTAAAGTAAATTTTGTACAAGGAAAAAATTACAAGAAAGTTAGAGAAGCATCCAAGGCATTAAATCTGAATACAGTTTGTCAGGAAGCTAATTGTCCGAACATTTACGAATGTTGGGATGGGGGAACGGCAACATTTATGTTATTAGGAGATATTTGTACGAGAGGATGTAGATTTTGTCATGTTAAATCAGGTAATCCAAAAGGAGTTGTAGATATTTTTGAACCTGAAAATACAGCAGATGCAGTAAAAGAATTAGAATTAGAGTATGTGGTATTAACTTCAGTCGATCGAGATGATTTGAGTGATGGAGGTTCGACACATTTCGCAGAAACTGTAAATCAGATATACAAAAAGAATAAAAATACATTAATCGAAGTTTTAATACCAGATTTCTCAGGGAATTTGGATAACTTATCGATTGTTGCTAAGGCAAGACCAACAGTAATCGCTCATAATATTGAAACGACAAGAACATTAACGCCTTTAGTAAGAGATGCCAGAGCGTCATATGATAGATCTTTAAAAGTTCTAAGAAATGTGAAAGAATTAGATTCTAATATCTATACAAAATCTTCAATAATGTTAGGATTTGGAGAGAAGTATTCAGAAGTGATAGAGGCAATGAGGGATTTAAGAAAAGCAAATGTAGATATATTAACAATTGGGCAATATCTGCAGCCGTCAGATTTTCACATTAGCATTAAACAATATGTTCATCCAGATGAATTTATTAAGTTAAAAGATGTTGCTGAAGACATGGGATTCAAGTATGTTGTATCTGGACCGTTAGTTAGAAGTTCATATAAAGCTGGAGAATACTTTGTAAAAAACCTGGTGAAATAGAATATGGAAATGACATTAAATCAAGCAGTTAAAAGTGCGTTAGATAATGAGATGGAAAAGAATGACAAGATAGTACTCATTGGAGAAGATATTGGTAAGAATGGAGGAGTTTTTAGAACAACTGAAGGATTGTATGACAAATATGGACCTAAACGAGTAATAGATACGCCATTAAATGAATCAGGAATTGTAGGTACTGCAATAGGCATGTCACTGTATGGACTAAAACCTGTAGTTGAGATACAGTTTATGGATTTTATATTTCCTGCGTTTGATCAAATTGTGTCCGACTTGGCTAAATTTAGATATAGAACAGGTGGTGCATACACATGTCCAATGGTAATAAGAGCCCCATATGGAGGAGGAATAAAGGGTGGATCTTATCATTCACAAAGTGGAGAGACTTATTTTATTCATACGTCAGGACTAAAAGTTGTTGTGCCAGCAACCCCCTATGAAACGAAGGGACTATTAATTTCAGCAATCAGAGATGATGATCCAGTAATATTCTTCGAACCAAAGAGACTCTATAGAGCTCTAAAAGAAGACGTTCCCGAAGAAGCATATACAATTCCAATTGGCAAGGCAAGAATAATGGAAGAAGGAAGTGATGTGACTTTAATTAGCTATGGTCCGATGATTCAAACTGCATTAGAAGCAATAGAAATCGTCAAAAAAGAAGGAACAAGTGTAGAATTGATTGATTTAAGAACTTTATCGCCACTAGATTCAGAAACTATAATTAAATCAGTAAAAAAAACTGGAAGAGTTGTAATTGCCCATGAAGCACCAAAAACACTAGGAATGAGTGCAGAGATTGCGGCACTTATTGCTGAGAATTGTTTAGAGTATTTAGAAGCTCCAATACAAAGAGCTGCGGGATTGGACACTCCATTTCCTTATTCGTTGGAAAAAGAATATCTTCCTGATGCAAAATTTGTAAGTAAAAAAATAAAACAAACAGTAGAATATTCATAGTGATTAAAATGGTATATAATTTTAAATTAGCAGATATTGGAGAGGGAATTGTAGAAGGAGAAGTTAGCAGATGGTACGTTAAAGTGGGAGACGTAGTAAAAGAGAATCAACCGCTTGTAGAAATAATTACAGAGAAAGTAACTGTAGAACTTCCATCGCCTGCAGATGGAACGATAACAAAAATTGGACCTGATGTAGGAAAGATTGTAAAAGTAGGTGAAGTAATAGTAGTAATTGATGATGGAAAAGAAGACAAAGGTATTGAAGAGAGTTCAGAAGATGTAATCGAGGTTGAGAAGAAGGATATAATTATAGAGAAGAATAAGAGTAATAAAATCATTGCAACACCTGCTGTAAAACGTTTAGCAAAAGAGATGGGAGTAGATATTAACAGAGTTGTAGGAACTGAAGAAGAGGGTAGAATAACTGAAAAAGATGTTAAATTATACTCAAAGTTAGAAGTACAAAGCAATGAAGAGAGAATTGCATTCAGAGGAACAAGAAGAACTATAGCAGAAAGATTATCAAAATCTTCAGATAGAGTAGTTCAGGCATGGATTATGGAAGAGATTGATATGACCAATGTGACTAAATTAAAAAATGAATTAAAAGAAACGTCTACTGAGGAGATAAAATTGACATATATGCCATTTTTTGTTAAAGCAGTAATTAGATCGCTGAAATCGAGTCCAAGAATTAATGCGTCATTAGATGAAGAGAAAGAAGACATAGTAATAAAAAAGGACTACAATATAGGAATTGCAACAGATACAGAACAAGGTTTACTAGTACCAGTAATAAAGAAAGCTCAAGACAAAGATATTATTACAATAGCTAAAGAGATAGAAGAGTTATCAAGAGAAGCGAAAAAAGGGGAATTGGAATTAGCAGATACACAAGGTGGAACATTCACTATTACAAATATCGGTGCAATTGGAGGAATATCATCTATTCCGATTGTAAATTACCCTGAAGTAGCAATACTGGCAATAAATAAGATTATGAAAAAAGTAGTACTATGGGAAGGAGAAATAGTTGCAAGAGATAGAGTTTACTTGTCATTGTCATTCGATCATAGAGTATTAGATGGTGCAGATGTGGCACGATTTTTGAATTCAATTAGGAAATATATAGAAGAACCAGAGAGTCTGATGAAGGATGAACAGACTTAATATAATAGACTTAGGATTAACTGAATATCAACGTGCGTTAGATATACAAAAAACACTAGTTAAAAAAAGACTAGATGATTCAGTCACAGATACATTATTGTTACTTGAACATCCTCATGTAATAACACTAGGAAGGCAAACAAAACCCGGTGATGTTTTAGATAATTCAATGCCAATTGTCGAGATAGATAGAGGAGGAAGTGCAACTTATCATGGACCAGGCCAGCTAATTGGTTATGTAATAATTGATCTAAGAAGAAAAGGGATTTCGGTACCTACTCTCATTACGAAAATTCATGAGAGTCTAATCAGAACATTAAGTGAATTAGATATTAAAGCAGAAAGAAAAAGAAAGAAGCCAGGAGTTTGGATTGAACAGAAAAAGATAGCATCAATTGGATTATCGGTAAGAAATTGGATAACATATCACGGATTTAGCCTTAATATTGACACTGATTTAGATAAATTTAAGATTATAAGACCATGTGGTTTTGATAGTCAGATTATGACTTCAATAAATTACAACAAGAAAAGGAAATATTCTATGGAGATAATTAAATCAAGCATAATAAGAAATTTTGTAGATGTTTTTGAATATTATAAAATTGAAAAGAAATTAAAGGCAAGCTATAGTAATTAAGTAAATTCTTCTAATAACTGCTTAGCAATACGTTTACCTGTATCGAGTGGTTGATTTACCAATGGGCCGTCTTGTAAAGCGGGTTCGTCAGCATCATAAGTAGGTTTGTCAGCTTTATAGAAAACACCAATAGGAATCTTTGATTCCCATTCATAAGATTTTGATATAGCTTGCTTTAGATCATTAGTATCATGTTCTTCAGCCTCTAATGTATAAACACGATCACGAAACCATTGATAAGTTTGGATTTTATTATAAGTAACACAAGGACTAAGGACATCAACCAATGAGAATCCTTTGTGAGAAAGTGCATTTTCTATTGTAGTAGACAAGTGATCTGCATTACCAGAGAAACCTCTTGATACATATGTAGCACCAGAAATAAGAGCAAGGGCAATAGGATTAACAGGTACTTCTAATAAACCAGAAGGAGTAGATTTGGTAACCATGCCTCTGTCACTAGTAGGTGAAGCTTGGCCAGTAGTTAAACCATAAATTTGATTATTCATAACGATATATGTAATGTTGATATTTCGACGCATAGAATGAATAAAATGACCCAATCCAATTCCATATCCATCGCCATCACCGCCAGTTGCAATAACAGTTAAGTCAGTATTAGCAAGTTTAATACCATTAGCAACAGGAAGAGAACGGCCATGAAGTCCATGGAAAGCATAAGCATTTACAAAGGCTGGAAGATTTGAAGAACATCCGATACCAGACGATATAACAACATTTTCTGATTTAATTTTTAGACGAGCAAGAGCAGTATGTATACCACGTAAAACAGTAAAATCTCCACAGCCTGGGCACCAAGTAGGAGTAATTTCAGATTTATATTCTTCAAGTTTAACAGGTTCAACTACCAACTAAATCAAGTCCTCAACTTTATCTATAATCTGCTCGGGATAAAAAGGCTCTCCGTCATATTTAAAAAGAGTATGATTAATTTGAAAACCGGTCTCCATAGAGATTAATTTAGACAATTGACCAGTATAATTTGCTTCTATAATAAGAGTGTCTTTACTATTAGAAAGAATTTCCTTAATTTCTTTTTGTAAAGGAATTAAATATTTAATATGAAGATGATTGACGCTTTTAGAATTGTTTTGAAGAATTTGTACCGCCTCATGAACAACATTATAAGTAGAACCCCAGCTAACAATTGTAAGATCAGCATCTGCAGGTCCTTCTAATTTTGCAGACGGAAGTTGTTCCTCGATGAATTTCATTTTTCTCATACGTTTAAGCATAATTTTTGTACGTGTTTCGGAATCAGTGAAGACATCACTAATTATATTTCCATAATCATCATGTTCATCACTAGAAGCTTGAAATACAGTACCAAAAGTACCAGGGAATGCACGAGGAGACACTCCAGTATCTGTGTATTGGAATCGTCTATAAGGTTTATCAGAATCATTTGAAGTTACAATTTCTCCACGTTCAATAGTAGAATTAAAGTCAAGATCATCTATTGATTCCATATGTTCAGACAGAAATAGATCAGAAAGAATTATAACAGGAATTTGAAACTGATCGGCTAGATTAAATGCTTCAATTGTTGAATAAAAACAATCCTCAATAGTAGATGGTGCAATTATAACTTTAGGAAAATCACCTTGTGAAGCGCCAATAGCTTGAAACAGATCACCTTGTTCAGTTTTGGTAGGTAGGCCCGTAGAAGGACCGCCACGCATAGAATTAATAACTACAATAGGAGTTTCAGTTTGGCCTGCTAAACCGATAGCTTCGGTCATTAGTGCAAAACCGCCACCAGATGTTCCAACCATAGAACGAACGCCTGCAAAAGAAGAACCAATTGCCATGTTAATGACAGAAATTTCATCTTCAGCTTGTTTAACAACCATACCAGACTTTTTAGATTGGGCAATTAGGTAATGCAAAATTGAAGAAGCAGGAGTCATAGGATATGCGCAATAGAATTTACAACCAGCAAGTATAGAACCAAATCCAAGTGCTTGATTTCCAGTAAGCACCGGTCGTTTTATATTATAATTAGGATTTAAATCGAAGTCGAAATCAGGAAGATTTGATTTGGAATATTCATAACCTGCTTTGATGACTTTAAGATTGATCTCCATGACTGATTGTTTCTTTTTGCCGAAATAATCACGAATAACGCTATTCATAACATCAACGTCAAGATCAAGTAGTTGAACAAGTGAACTAAGAGCGACAGTATTTTGGAGTATAGGATTTCGTCCTATATCATTAAGAATCTCATTGACTGGTAATGGACAGAGAATTACACCATTAGGTACTTTATCAGGATCAGGTTTAATTTTATCACTATTATACAAAACAGCCCCGCCAGAAACTACGTCGACAATGTTACGTTGGAATTCCAATGGATTTAAAGCAATGAGGAAATCAACTTTATTTCCATGAGAAAGTATCTTATCTCTTCCTGCTCGAAGCTGAAGATATATGAACCCTCCACGAATAACTGATTGATAACTGTTATAGGCAAGAAGATGTAATCCGCTCCGTGAACAGATTTTTGCAAATGATTCACCAGTAGAAGCAATACCATCTCCTGCAGCACCTCCGACTCGTATAACAACTTCGTGTTTTGACATATCTTAAGATAATTGCAAGATGTATATTATTTAACCTTACGAATTAAAAATTTAAGTAATTTATCGTCTTTATTAAAGGAAAGTAATTCATTTTCTGACTTGTTTATCCAGGATTTAATATCTTCTTCAGCTACTGGGTCGTCTGCAAATACTTCGAGAATTTCGTCAATATTCATTTCTTTAATAGTTTGTTTTGTTCTAAAAACTGGTTCAGGGCAAAGTAGTCCATTCATATCAATAGTTTTATCAGGTTTAATAGAAGAATCTTCTTGCGACATAAGCAATTTCTCTCACTCTTCAATAAATAGTTATTTAGTGTTACATATATCATACAAGAAGACTAGGAAAAAGGATAGAATTTGAGCTTTAGATTACCAAGAGGAATGAGAGACATAGAAGAAAACGAATATGCCAAAATTGAGAAGGTAAGAAATGCATTCAATGAGACATGTAGAATATTTGGTTTTAAAAGATTCATGCCATCTCCAATAGAGATGCTTTCAACTTTAGAAGCAAAGAGTGGACCAGGGATAAAAAAGGAAATCTATCATTTTAAAGATAAGAAAGAAAGAGAACTAGGTTTAAGATTTGATCTAACTGTAGGAATAACGCGTCATATAACAGGGAAAAAAGATTTACGAAGACCATTTAGAGTAGGTACTTTTGGAGACATGTTCAGATATGATGAACCGCAAAAAGGGAGATATAGATGGTTTCACCAATGGAATGCAGAAATTTATTATACTATAAAAGATAATCCAAGTAATCATGTTTTAGAACTGCTCAAGTTTTCAACATCATTATTTGATAAGATTGGAATAGGAAATTTTGAAATAAGATTGGGACATAGAGAATTAGCAGAAAGTTTTGTTAATGCATTATTATATGGCAAGTTAGAACAACCAGAGAGTAATAAACAACAAGAAGTAACTACAATATTGAGATTACTAGACAAGATTGAGAAAAAAACAGAAAAACAAATAGTGGATGAAGCAATTGAACTTGGATTAAAAGAAGAGAAAGCAAAGATATTAATGAAATTTGGAAAGATTAAATCTAGTGATATAAATATACTGAAACAAGAATATGTATCAGTATTACAAGAAATAGGAATGACAAGCAGGGATATAGAAGAAATATCCGACGTGATTAAAAGTTATTTCAAATTATTTGAATCAAAAATAAAGAACATAGAATTCGATTTGGGATTAGTAAGAGGTATGGATTATTATGATGGTTATGTGTTTGAGATCGTGGATTTAAACAATAAAGAAATTGGTTCTATAGCAGGAGGAGGTGAATATACTCGTTTGATTAAGAGTTTTTCAGGTCCTGATAATTTGTCGGCAATAGGAATAGCAGGAGGTATAGAAAGAACAATAGAATCAATAGATGAGAATCAAGAAAAGACAAATAATCTGATATCGATAATATCATTGTTAGAAGAAGGGGCAGAGGATTTAATCGATATATTACGTGATAACAATATACCTACGACATATAGACAATTAGATAATGAAGATATTAAGAAAGGTCTGAAGTTTGCCTCTGTCAATAATGCAAATATTGCAATAATAATTGGAAAAAATGAACTTGCGGGTGGAAAATATCGAGTTAAGGACATGAAAACAGGGAAAGAAGAACTTGTTAAGAAAGAAAGTGTCGTCGACTTCATTAAAGAATTAATATAATTATAGTGTAGAAATATACCAATGAGAAGTATCTTAATTTGTTGTTTAGCGGTTGTTATTACTTTATTCTTTATTTCGTCAGCATTTGCAGCTGATGAAGACAACAGTAATAATTTTAGTATTAACATAAAGACACTAGATGATACAGCGACAATTACAGAGATCGCAATTCCAAAGGGAAGTAATGAAATAATTAGAATAGATCTCCCTAAAGATCAAGGACAGGGTTCTGCGTTTAATGGAACAGTAACACTTGTAATTGAAGGAAACCCAACGGGATTAACAACTTCATTTACTTCAACTTCGATAAGTGAGTGGCCAGGAACTAATGGAAAGCATGCAAACTTAACTATTTCTCCTCAACTTTCCGCATATAGTGGTAGTTACCAAATAACAATCAAAGCAATAAATAGCAATAATGCAACAGATTATGCACAAAGAACTATAACATTATTCATTTCGGATTTTGAAATAACAGCTTCTACTACAACAGTATCACTAAGACCAGGTGGACAAACAGATATTGATATAACAATAAGTTCAAAGAAAGATGATGTAAATAATAATCTTGATACAAAATTTTCAGGCAGTGTTCAATTATTACCTGTGTCTATGTCAGGAGCAACTATAACATACGTGGACGATGTTTTACATGTTCCAGAAGGAGGGTCTGCACAAGGTACTGTAAGAATAACAATTGATAGCAATGCAGAATCAAATGGAGAGGGAGTTTTAGTTGACGTGAAAGCAAAATTTGGAAGTTTAGAACATAAAGTGACGTTGACAATAAAGATAGAATCAAATCCATTGTCGATAGGTTTAGCAATTAGTCCCAATCCTGCAATTGTTTTTCAACCTACATTTATAACAGCTACCATTACTGACGCATCGGGCAACCCAGTAAATGGAGCATCAGTAACATTTAATCGAATGGCTGGAAATGGAACGTTTGCGGATGGCGGAACATTTACAACTCTCACAACAAGTTCGGATGGAAAGGTTTCTGCGGCTTTTACTCCGAAAACAAAGGAAACTCTTACAATTCGAGTCTCAGCAGAAAAGACCAATTATGTCTCTGGTGAACTTACAACACAGATATTCGTAAAAGGTGGTTTTGTAATGTCTGTCACGCCTGCACAAGAGCAGATTAATGCAGGTGACTCAAAAGCAGTAACATTAACGATTACATCTACAGATGGATTCAGTTCGCCAGTAGAATTGTCTTACGAGGATGTAGTATCTGGATTTACAATATCATTTTCGGAAGTTAGTCTTATACCTGAAGCAAATGGAGCATCGTCCACTACAGTTACAATATTTGTTTCAGACAGTGTTCAATCAGGTGATAAAATAATTGTAATAAAGGGAAGATCAGGTGGATTAACTTCAGATGTATCTATAGGAATCAATGTCCCTAAAGCAGAATTTACTTTATCCATTAGTGAATCGCAAAATGAGATCACTACTTGGCAAGGAGATTTTGTAAAGATAGATATGGTATTGATATCTATAGGAGGTTTTGATGGTACTGTACAACTAAGTACAAATATAGATGACAGACCAAATATGGATATTGAATTTTCACCAAGTTCGGTTTCATTGAGTAGTGGAGAATCAAAACCAGTTTCTTTGGTTATAACAACAACGTCAGCAACAGAACCTATAGCTAGATTACCGGTTATTATTACAGCAACGTCGTTAACTTCTGAAACTACAACAACGGTATGGTTACAGATATTAGAACTATTCGAGATTGTGATTGATTCAGAAAGCAGAAATGATGGAAGCAGGATAGCAACAATAGTGATCAATGGTGTAATAACACAACCAGAACAACTTCCTGTCACAAAATATTTGAAAGAAAATAGTGAATTAACTATAAAAATTACACAAGACATTATTGATGAAACAGAAGGAACAAGGTATATTTTTACGGGATGGAATGATCAGACGAATACTTTAGAAAAAACTATAGAAATTAATTCACCATTAACAGTGATTGCAGAATTTGATAAGCAACATTACATAAACATCAGGTCAACTCCATTAGGAAGTATGATTGGTTTACTAGACATAGAAGGTTCAGGTTGGCACAAAGAGAATACATTAATTGAATTGAATACTGACGAAATACTAGTCGTGATAGAAGATGAATCTAGATATAGATTTGATAAATGGAGTGGTTCAATTGAATCAAACGACAGGAATATAGAATTATTAGTTGATGGGCCAAAATTAATTTATGCGGATTACATTTTACAATATAAAATAACAAAAATAATTGAACCGTCTTTTATTGCAGATATAATAACAACATTTAATGAACAATGGATAGATAGTGGAACAGAATTATTACTTGAAACCACAAAGAAAGCTGACGAATATGGATTCATGCAATGGACAATAACAGGAAGCAGTTTCGACATAACAAGGACTGCTAATCCGACAACTATCACCGTTAATGAACCATTAACTATTAAGATTCAGTACGATTTGCTTCCAATGGTGAATATTGAATCAGTAAGAATGGCAGATAATGGATTTGAAGGAGAGGGTTCACAGATATGGGTAGAATTATTGAATACAGAACTAAGAGGAGGATATGTAATAATAAAAACTTCGACAAGCATTAATGGATTGATAATAGGACCTGATCAACAAGAAATATACCTTGCTCCAGGAGAGAGCAAGTTATTTGCAATTACTATGAATTATACTAAAGCCGGTAGTGGTTCAATAGACATTACATTAGAGAAAACCGGAAGTCAGGACAATAAGTTTAAGAAAGAGTTTAAGATTTTCACTCTGAATGATAAAAGAGAAATAACAAATATAGGAATAGCATTAAGTTCGAAATATTTACAGCAAATTGATCAGTGGATGATTCCAAATGAGAAAGTAAAGATTTGTTCATCAGAGATCTTAGAACAATCAAGAGTCGGAGAAGATGAATCAGAATTACAGAAAGCTAAAGTAATATTGCAATTTGTATCAAATAAAATACAGATATCAACAGATGTTCCAATGAGTGCGTCAATGATGATAGAAGATTTTGGCATAATTGGATGTATTAATACTGAAGAAAAGATAAATGGTGATTCTAGAACTTATCAGATTCTAATGGGAAGTTTGTTAAGATCAATAGATGTGGAAGTAAGACCGGTAATCGGAGTGATGGGGACTTCTGGAGACAATAACCAAGCTAGTGCTTTAATAAATACATGGATTGAAGCAAAATTAGATGAACAATGGGTTGTTATTGATCCCATAAACAATGTCATAGAGACTGAAATTGTAAGACCAATAAATGTAGAGGAAGGCAAGTCCTATAGACAAAGATATTCAGATATTCCTGAAAACGGAGGAATATTGGCAGCCATGATTTATGATTGTATAACTATTTGTAATGTAGATGTATCTGACGAGTATAGAGGTACAGAATCGCCAGCAAAACTTGGCTCAATCTTATTTGTAGATGGAGATGTTGAGATAGAAGTAAGAGATTCAAATGGGAATTTTATTGCAAATGGAACATTGAGTAATTACAAATGGTTTGATAAAGATGTGCCTTTGAACAATAATAGGCAAATTAAGTTAATTTTGTTGTCTGAGGGTGTAGATTTAGAATACATAATAATGAGAATCAATGGAGAATTAGGAAAAGAATTTGAAATTAATGGAATGCGAGTAATTAATTTTGAACCGCAAACAAAGTCAATTAAATCTGCATTAATTTCAAAGACTTCGTCTGACTTTAAATTAGTAGCATTGGGAGAAGATTTCATAATTGCGGAATTCGACTTACTAGAATTTAATAATCAACAAATTGAAATTTTATCAACTTCGTCAGTAGTAGAACATTTAGAACAAAACAGATTAAATGCAATTCGTATAACAACAATTAGTCATTCAGATATTGATGAATTAATCATACTAAAATTTTCAGATGGAATACTTTCAGAGATGGAATCCGAATCATCAAGTATTGTAGTGATCATTAATGGAATAGAATCTCAAGTAGAGATAATTGATGATGGAGTAGTAATAACAATCATAATAGATGACCTGCAGAATCAAAATGAGAATGTAATAACGTTATACTTCGCTTCTTATAGTATGAATTTTGAGCTGAGAGACCCACTCAATCAGATAATTAGAAATGCGGATATCACCATGATAGGGGAATTTATGAATAGGACGCAAACAAGTAACGAAGGAATGTTTACTAGACTAATTCCAGGAAACTATGATTTTATTGTAGAATATCGAGGAGAGCAAGAAATTATTTCCGAGAGAATCACGAATAAAGATATAGATGTAGAGATCAATCTTTATCGTTCAGACTCGATGGTAATATTCTTTATAACGATTATATTTACGGTGATTCTAGTTGCAGCATACAGTATAGAAAAAGCGTTTGCAAGAATTTTACCGGAATATAACAACAAGAATACTAATTCATTTTAATTAGATTTTAACAATTTATTGAGATTTCGATCGTATGTAGTGATTGTATTCTCAAGTTTTTTAAGGTCGTCTTCACTAATTTGGAATTCATTCCACAAATCAAGTTCTCTAATATATTCTTTAAAACGATCATAACCAGGTTTAACTGTTTCAACGATGTTTTCTAATTTAGCACCTCCAAGAAGTAATAATACATCCAATCTATCAGAATTCTCTTTAACAGGAACAATTTGAATCAGAGATTCTTTCAAGGAAGGAAAACGTTTTCGATTCCATGCATTATAATCATTTTCTAAACGCTTAGCAGATACAATATTAAGAACAGATTCAGGAACACGAATAACAACAATACTCAATATGATAGATTCATACTGGAAGGGAGAAAGCGGAAAAAATGCTGCGTCATCTAGTATATTTTTTAAATTGTCATAAATTTCATAACTTCGACCATAAACATAAACCGGTGAGAAAGCTAGAACTTTGAGAGACTTTGCCATTTTCCCAAGATTATTTATTGCATGTCCATTACTAGTTAACAAACTAAGAATTCTTGGAACTAGAATTTCGTATCCTAATTTTTTACCTGAACGATCTATTCCAATCATTTTGTTAAGTGCATTACCTTGTAAAACAATAAGCATATCGCCTGAAGTCTTTTGGTTTTTTACTAAACGAGAAATGCCACAATACGCATTGAATTGTACTTGATCAGTATCATTATCAGATGGGAGAGAAGCAAGAACTATTCGTGAAGATTTAGGATTAATATGTTTAATCTTTTTAATTAAGGGAAGGGTAAGTCCTGAAACTAGTGTTTCTCCGATGGATCCAGTAATAATAGCAGTCTGTTCGTCAATATTATTATTAATACCAACCCGACGAATTTTATCTTCAAATTTATCAAATTCAGAAAAGGTATTTTCGAATTCACTCCAAGTATTGATATTAGAATCATAATCTTCATCGATTAGATAATAATTAGAATCATTAGAAGTAGATTCAGTCAAATCATTAGAAGTAGATTCAGTTGAATCATTAGAAGTAGATTCAGTTAAATCAGAAGAATTTTTTTCAGAATCAATAAAATCAATTAATAAATGATTTAATCGTTCAGGATGAATAGAATTTTTAAATGAAAGAAGCGTCTGTGAGCCAAAATCCCCAATACCAAAGTTAATTACTTTATGAAGATTTTTGACTTTAACCGAATTAAGATTATCAATCAAAAGTGAAAGTTCTTTTTTAAAATTTATTAAAGGAAGATTACAAGTTGCACATTCTTCTAAGCCACGAACATTCTTGTGACCATCAGGGCATAAAATAAAAGAATTATAAGAAAGTTTTCTAGATATAGGACGAGTCATCACAATGTATATCATATAAGAGAATAAAAATAATCTGGTCAGATAGGCATAATTCCTATTAATTATTAATTAATAGTAAGATATATGAAACGACAAGACAAAGATATTGAATATCAATCAGTAATACTGGAACAAAGTAACAAGAATGTAAAAGGTCGTTTAATGATAACAGGAAATAAAATTTTATTTCAGAAAAAAGTGGGTTTAATATCAAAAAAATATGAGACTGAATTTCAGACAATAATTGAATCAATAAACAAAATCGAAAAAGAAGGTTATTCGAAAATTTTAATTACAGATAAAGAAAAAAACATTACAGTAAAATTTATTTTAGATACGCCAGTTGAGGCGAATGAAATTAGTGATAAGATTAATAATACAATAAATCAATTAATTCTTGATACTGAAGAAAAGAAGAAGGATGAGATAGACCAGAGAATCAATCTAGCAAATTATTCAACCTATGTTTATGATATTACATTAGAATTATGGACTGCAATTAGTTTGTTATTCATAATTATGAGAGAAACAATAGACAATAATTGGGATGAAGTTGATAGAAAGGTGGAAGATTTCAAAGAAATAGTAGCAGAATTAGAGAATAATAAAGTGAATATTAATGGTGAGGCAAAAAATATCATAACGTCAATTAAAAGTAGAGATGATTTAACAATAGTGAATTCAATCAGAGTGTTGATAAAAACATTAGGCGAGTCGTTACAAGGTCCTGTACCATATAGTGAATGGAGAGAAATTAGTTCAGTCATGAAACCAAGTTGGGAGAACTTACAATTTTTTTATCTCTTTACGGTTGCAGTATTTGAATCATATTATTTTGAGAACATGAATATGGATGAAGAGAAGAAATCATCTAAAGCAAATGTAATTAAATACATTCCAATAGTGAATGGACATTTTTCAGATCAATTATTTGATAAAACAAAATATTCGACAAAAACACTTAGAGAAAGAAACGATACAATTGAGCAATTAATAGATGAAACTACTGATAAATTGCAAGAGTTGTTAAAAGATTCTTTGAAGAAAGCAAGTTTGTTAAATTAGGGTCATTTATTTTTCAATAATGTATTTTTAGATGTGTCGAAGGTAACATTGGATTTACCATAAGCAAATAGTTGCAAGTACTGTACTGCGTATTTACTCCTTACAGGCAATTGCCTAGGAATAACTTTTCCTTCGATATTAATTAATGAAGAAATTAATGGTTCAATATTAACATAATTTAAGATAAATTCATTCATAATGAGGTATTTCTTGAGTGTAGTGGCTTCATTTTCAATAATTTTTATACCATATTCGATATTCGATAATCTATCAGACAAATCAGTTTGTGTCTGATCGTCAAGTCGTCTGAGAGAAGATTCGATTTCAGAAATCAGTTGTGTGTCTTTACCCCATTGAAAATCTAAAGGAACACGTGTATCATTACGTTTTTCAAATTCTCTCAATAATCGTAATAATTCGCCAATAACAGTATGTGTACCTGTTTCAAGAAATTGTAACATAGACATAACATCAGGCAGATATAGAATTCCGTTAAAGGTAGAAAGTTGCTCATAATTGATCTGAATCTGTTTAGCAACATCAATAGTTTCAATGTCGGTTGGAGTTTGACCCAGAGATTCATTCAATGGAATTACATTATATTCGTGCATTTTTAATGAACGTTCAATTAAATGTTTAAGATTTGTAATTGTTTTTTGCATTACTTGATTATAGCGTTTATGAAGCGAAGAAATTATAATAAGAAGAGTATCTAAAGCTTGTGAGCCTTTTCCTTGTTGAATGAAGTTTTCACTAATAGAAATAGAAGTGAATTCCAGTGTGTGGTCAAATTCTTTTTGTACAACAGTAACAAGACTTTCTGCAACACGAATAGTATTTTGAGATACCTCCAGAAAATAGTCGTTCAATTCACGTTGATTGTTTAAAATGTCGTCAAATGTAATATCAGAACTATAAGATAAATGATCAGAGTTTATAGGTGGAAGATTAGCAATACCAAGTTTTTCAAGCTTAGTTAGCATATCTTGACATTTATCAAGTTGATCGTTATGGTAATTGATGACCTTAAGGTGTAATGAATCATTTCCAGATATTTGAGAATCAGAAAAAACGCGAATTTTCTCAGATTTTTCTTTGAGTCCCGAATAAGAGAGTGTATATAATCCATCAAGAGTAATAGAAAGTTCTTCTTTGAATTCACCAAGAGAGGTTATTGCATTACCAATATCAATACCAGGACATATTTCCTGAATTTCCTCTAGTTGTGAACCAGAATCATCAATACCACTGAGATAATTGTTGCATTGTTCTTTAACTAATTCAGTAAGTTCAGCACCTTCTGATCTTCTAGAGAGATTAATAGAGGACAATGACATTGCAACACCGATTGTACCCGCGGCAAGAATAGATTTGAATGAATTAGATGAATTAAAACCCGTAGAATAGTCAAAAGGAATTTGCATGGCTTGTAAAGGAACAATAAAGAAAAGTGTGCCAACAATAAGAGTAATTACATAAGAATAACTGGGCAATATACTTAATTCAATACCACGTTCATCCATCCACGGCCATAGTTTATCTAGAATAGATATAAAAGAAAGAGACAAAATCATAAGGATTGGAATAAATAACAAAACAAGATTATCGATTAGAACAAACAGATATGAATTAAAGAGGTTGTTTTGTAGAGAAAATAAACCGGAAAGAGATTCACTAAGAGCAAATTCATTAAAAGAGGGTAACCTAGGACGAGTTTCATAAACAATTTGTGAGAACATAGGCATAGTAGAATCAGATATAAGAGAATAAATTACCTGTGGCTTAGTATTGAGATTAATTGATAATATTTCAGCTAATCCAAGTGCATTAAATGGAATAAACATAATTAAGAATGAAAATAAAAGTCCAATATTTTTTGAGAGATTATTAGTTTTTTTAATCAATGCATAAACAAGCATAAGAGGGATAGAAACAAAATAATATGGAGTTAGGAATAAAGTTCCAGCAGTTAAACCAAATATTAGAGTGAAAATATTATCTGGGTCATTTAATGCTTTAACAATAAAGACGCTAACAACGAAGAGACTAAGTAATAACCACCAGAAAGGTATTGATGTCTGATAAAGATAAGCAGGAATAAACAGAATAAATGAGATTAGAAATCCAGAAGTTATTGACCTGAATCCAATAAAAGCAGAAAGAATTGAAATAAGAAATACAATAGGAATTGGATATAATGGAACAGTGTATAGAATAATTAGACTAAATAAGAAGATTGAACTAGCAAATATAATCTTTTTTAGATTTTTACGATATTGTTGTTCTCGTTCAATAGCATTATCGATATCAGAAGATGGTCGGAATCCAACTTTATCAATTACAGAAGAATTGATTAATTTAGACAATTTTTATCTCCAAAACATCAGAGAATTATGAACTGGTATCCTCAATCCGGGAAGTGCTTTTAAGTTTATGGTCAGAAGATACATGAACACCTTGTTCTAACAAATAGGAATGAGATAAGAGTCTTTCTCCTCGAGTAGTTTGATTATACAGGATATCCATTTCTTTGAATGTTTCTAGATCTTGAATTCTAGCTTTTGCAGCAATAATTAGAAATCTCATAGTCCAAGGATCCGTTGAATCGACTTCGCGTATGTAAATACTTTTGGAAGCGTCTTGTTTTACATAACCAGATAACATAGTCTTAGCTTCATCACTCAGGTCTTTATCCCATAAACCACGAGGACTTACTACGGTGAACCACAGATAATCAGTTCTGTAATCAGCAGTTAGACCCATTGTAGCAGGAATTCTGAATATACCAAGGGCTCCAGAGAGATATTCCTTAAGATGTTGTCTATCAATAATTTCGTTGAGCATATTCTCTTGTGTAAGAGATGCTTCATCTTCCAGAAGTATACGTTGCATAATTTTTAGTTGCTCGCCTTCAGTTAATTCAGCAACACGATCATAATAACCGCGATCTCGCATAGACTCATTCATTTTCTCGTAATAGGTATTTTGAAGAGTTGAAGCTTCAGTTAATAATTTTCTATATGAAGAGGCTACGTCAAATTTTCTTTCAATGTTTTGATATGCAGAAAGTTTTGACTGGATAGTTTGACGTTCTTCAGTAATCGCAGTGAGTTGAGAATCTATAATATTTAGTTCATGCTCAAGATCTGATGCTTTACCTTGCATATACTTCTTTTTTGGACCTAGAAATCCAAATCTAATTTTCTTTGCTTGTCCACCTACTCTGCCTTTTTCTTGTTCACGACTACGTTTTTTAATTGTAAGGTTTTCTTCTTCAACTTTTAGTTCCTCTGTTCTTTCAGTTGTTAGTCTTTTCATAACTTGACAATCACCGAGTCGTGCGTCAAGAGTCTTAACTTCAGTTTCAACGGGAGACAGTAAAGAAGACAGAAGTGCAAAGTTTATGACAAGTTCAGGATTACTAATTCGTGCTACTGCAATTTTCATTCGTTTATGTAGTTCAGTTTTTTCTGATTTGTCAAGTGTTTTATTAAGTTTATCCGCAAGATTACTGATATTAAGATATAATTGTAAACCAGTAAGATAGTGATCAATAAGTACAACTAGATTAATAGTATCGGTAATAATTTGATTTTGTCTTGGAGTAAGTTTTTGAGCACTAGGCAATGTATTGCGTAAGTCTTCGGTTAATTGCTTAACTTTATCTTGTAAAGTATTATAGTTTTGAGATAAGTTACCACTAAGGGATACTAGTTCTTCTGATAGAGTTCTTATCCTAGCTTCTACAGTACCATCTGCAGCATCCAATCCTATTGATAAAACGGATCTGGACAAGTCATTTACTAAAGTACGGGTAGCAGTTTCTGCTCCACGAATATGCATGAGCAATTCGGCATCCATAGAAACCCCCTCTCCAAGGAAGCTTTGGACGTTTTCTTCAAATCTTGATTCTTCATAGGTATTTTTCTCGATAGAGATGCCTCGATATACTGCTTTTAATTCATTGTACGATGAATTCATTACATCGATGAGTCCTTTAGATTCTTCATTTCCTGAGTAAATTTCTAATTTTTCTTTTCTTAGTTCACGTAAACGGTCTAATTTATCAAGATATATTTTAGTGAGTTCAATAAATTCAGCAACTGGATAAGAAACTTTCAGTGTAGAAATTACATTGACCCATTTTCCGCCCAAATCTACATTAGAACCAATATTACTAAATAAATCTGCCAAGTCAAAATTCAGAGATTTCATCAATATATCAACTATAGCCTCATCGACTAACTTACGAGCGTCAAGTACACTTCCAGTTCTACTATAAGCAGGACCAAGAGACATCATAAGAAAAGCCGTAAACGGATTTTTATATGGTTCTCCATAAGTGCTAACAATATTATGATTTAGAGATCGATCAATAGCAAATTCATGTTCAAGAAGAGAAGAATAACAAGAAGCGCCTTTAGCAGGAGGGTCATCACCACTACAAGGGAGAATAGCTAATCCAATAATTGGTATTCCACTACCTATTTTTTTTCTCAGATGTCTTGCAAAGTCTAATGCAGTACCACTACCTGAACCGCCACCAAGGCCATAAATCAAAAATATAATTGGCTGAATAGTAGCCGTAAAGACCTGTTCTTTAAATTTATCCATATAACCGTCGACAAGTTTGAGATGATGATAATTCAATCCATAAATCGCTTTAGATAAAGCGCGTTTTCTTCCAACTCCTCCCGCAAGCGGAGGAATTTCCATAGACGAAGAGAGCCAAGGTGTATAATGTTCAGGTACAACTGCACCTTCACGTTCAAGAAAATCTGGATATGCTTTAATAAAATCAAACATTGATTCCGGAGTAGGGAATTTCATAGTTTTACTTACAAGATGTATTTTATCAGCAGGAATTCCATTGGTTTTTAGAGCGTCAGATAGATTCTTGTAAGCCATATCAAGACTACGTATATCATGATCTGCAACATCTAATGCAAGCAGTGAAATTTTGATTCCGTCGATTTTCAATAAGGGAAGTAGATTATCGTGATTTTGTACAAATGATTCAATTACATTTGCGCCTGTGCCTCCTAAGCCAACAATTTGTATGGAACTAGTATAATCTGAAGCCAAAGCAATCACTATACTAATTCTTTAAGCTCCCTTTTAATTGTTTCAAGGTCGTCAGATAGAGATTTATCAATTCGAGATGCTTTAATTAGTAAAAGATCTAATTTGTCTGCTTTTTCAGAAATACTTGAAGACAGATAAGAACTAGAAGATCTAATTCGAATAAATAATAAAGCAAATGCAATAGTTGTAATACCAAGTATAGCACTTGCAATAATAAATAATGTAGTTGTGCTAGGTGGGGCAGGATAATCTGAATCAGGGATGGTGTTAAGAAGTTTTATTGCATCGTCGTATAATCCAAAAGTAGTAAGATATTCCGCTTCTGAAACTATTTCAAGAGCTAAAGAATTATATTTTCCTTCCATAGATATTGAATCTAGTTTTTCTAATTTAGATTGTAAAAGTACATCATAAGAAATAATTGTTTGATCAGTAATCGTATATGTACGTTCGTCAAGAATTTCCATAGAATCAAGAGACATCACGAGTAGAGGAACAAGTTCAAAAGCATGAACGGTTTTATCCATATCAACTACATCTTTTTCAGTTATTGATTCAGGAATTTTTCCATCTAAAGTAAATTGGGCAATTCCTTCAACTGCTTGAAATGTAATTGATTGAGAACCAGGAGTCCAGACAGAAGTATCGACACCTTGGTAGTTATTATTAAGAGTCCAAAAAGAATTTCCAGACTTTTCCATACTGGTTGTTAATAAAATATTATCAGATAATGTAGCACCAATTTCTATTTCAAAATTTATAGTATAAGAACCACCAGCAACAAGAAATTCATCAGTGACATCATTACCATTTGGATCAAGAACGGTAAAATTTGTCAGAACAGCAGGAGCTTGAGCATAGGATATAGGTAAAAGAATCGCTGAAAGAAATATCGAAATAATCAAAATACTGAATTTATGATTAGTCATTAAGTGCATATAGATATTATTAATTATTCAAATATATATATTCACTAGATTTCAAGCTAGAGAAAACTACTTTTTTTATTAATTAGAAGAAAATGCCTCACTAATTGCAGAGTTTACATCTTTGGCAATAAAAAAAGTGCCAGAGGGGGTTTGAGATTTAGAATTAATCAATAAATCAACCACACCGCCAGTATTCGCTAGAAGAATAACTTTTTTATTAAGATTCATAGCCATCGAAAGTTCAGACAGAGTACCCCAACTTCCAGCAATTCCTATCACAACGTCAGCTATACTTACAACAAAAAAATTTCTCATTTTACCAAGAGACGTATTAATAATTATATCAATATATGGATTAGCATCAGATTTATTTTCATTTGGTAGTATTCCCACAGTAATACCATTAGATTTCTTTACTCCACGAGAAACAGATTCCATTACACCACCCATACCACCGCACAAAAGAATTCCATTATGTTTTCCAATTTCTGAACCAAGATTTTCTGCAATATTAATAACAGATTGAGATGTAAGTACATTACTGCCGCATACAGCGATGCGTTTTGGTAATGATTTAGACAAGATAATTGCCACGGCAATAGATTAATGGATCAAGATTTTTACTATTTAATGTTTTAATTTTTCCGATGAATATATCATGATCGCCTGCAGGAATAATTTTTTCCACAGTACAATCAATATAA
>Ga0208391_1000080_pt1 | contig 45993 bp, 49 predicted proteins | sample Knorr_S23_td_Bot_FD_185612 | JGI IMG/M metagenome (GOLD analysis project Ga0208391, IMG submission 185612) | Marine microbial communities from Southern Atlantic Ocean transect - Knorr_S23_td_Bottom_ad_3770_LV_A (SPAdes) (version 2) | ecosystem: Environmental > Aquatic > Marine > Oceanic | place... | reverse complement strand
TCGTCAAACTTGACACCGACGAAGGCATCCACGGTTGGGGGGAGTGTTACACCCAGTCGGACCGGGACCTTCAAATAGTCGCTCATGTCGATCAACTGGAGCGCTACCTGGTGGGCCGGGACCCTTTCAACATCAAGCACTTCACCCAGGTGGCCTACGACGACATCGCCGGACGTCGCGGGGCGATGGATTTTTATTGCGCGATAAGCGGTCTTGAGCAGGCCATGTGGGACATAACCGGCAAGAAGCTGGGAGCCCCTGTGCATCAATTGTTGGGCGGAGCTTGCCGGGACAAGATAAGGGTCTACGCCAACGGATGGTCCGAGGGCGCCAAGACGCCTGGGGCCCTGGCCGAGAAGGCATCCCAAGTGATTGAGATGGGCTTCACCGCCCTAAAGTTCGACCCGATTCCCGGTCCCTGGCGTAGCTACGTCAGCCGGGAAGTAGAGGAAGCGGCGGTGGAAAACGTGGCCGCGGTGCGCCAAGCCGTGGGACCGGACGCGGAGATACTGGTGGAGATGCACCGCCGCCTGGCCCCCATGCACACCGTGCGCATCGCTAGGAACATCGAACAGTTCCGGCCATTCTGGTACGAGGAGCCGGTGCTGGCCGAAAACGTCGACGCGCTGGCGGCGGTCAAGCGTGAGATTAACATCCCCATCGTCACCGGTGAAGAGCTGTACACCAAGTTTGAATTCCGGGAGATCTTCGAGAAACAGGCCGCCGACATCATCAACCCGGACGTGTGCAACGTCGGCGGTATCCTGGAGCTGAAAGAGATCGCGGCCATGGCCGAACCGTACTACGTGGTGGTGTCACCCCATAACTACAACAGCACCACGGTGGGACTGGCGGCGACGCTGCAGGTGTCCACCAACATACCCAACTTCCTCATTACCGAGTACTTCGTGAACTTGGAAGGGTTCGGCCAGGAGATCGCCCACAATCCCTTCCAGGTCAAGGACGGGTATATAAGCATCCCGCAAGGCCCCGGCTTGGGCATCGAGTTGAACGAGGATGCCCTGAAGCAACACCCCTACCAGCCCTTCCCGGCCCGCTCACCCCGGCAGTTTTACGAGGAGGGGCCCTAAATCCCACCAACCCCCATTTACGAAAGGGGGCTACTCGCCGTCGTTATCAAAGTCGCGCCCGTTTTGAGTCAAGCTGTCAGACTCAAGAGTTTTGTTTGAAGTTAAAAAGCACCGGCGGATTTATCCCGTTCACTTCGCCGGTCCCGCATAGCTATTGGAACAATCGATCGAGACAAGCGGCCCACCAGACCGGCTCGGAACGCCTCAGCTGAATCTTGCAGCAGTTCTCGACTTATTCCGGGCTTACGAACGACCTCGTCAGCCATGTGTGCAGTGGTGCCTGCCATGAGAACCAATCGACTATCAATCTCATCGTCATCTAGTCCGTTAGCTATGAGCACGATCATGTCCGCGCTCAAGAGCCTTTCCCGGACCTGATAAAAGACATCGCCTGCAACGGTTTCTAAGAAAAACCACTCTTCCAGATCCGTTGGGGAGGGGAACCTCACGCCGGGTTTTGAGATTGCCGCCTCGGAATAAAAGGCTCCGATATCGGCGGCGAGATAACGTAGCAACTGGGGCATCGGGTGATTGTAACCATCCGGAACTGTCATGCCGGCGTCCGCAGAGAATGTCACCAAGATTTCAAGCATCTCGCCGATCTAATCGGCGTCCTTACCGCTCGTTCCGACCGTAGTTCGGCCTCGTACGCGAAGTCCTTCATCGAACCATGGCCGCAGCAGTTGCGCTTCTGTACGCAGTTGTGCCTTTAACGATTCTGACTGGGTACTTGGTTCAACGTCTGGGAAAGTTACTGGGCAGGACCAACCCTCTTCGGAAGGGATATCGTCGCCGTTAATGTTGTCGGGATAGTCGATCAACGCGGGAGCGGTAGGCTGATCCACCAATCCCAACGTTTGGCGCAATACGTCTAATTGGACATCTGGGCGGTCTGGCGGACCCAGCGGCCGCCCAGCACCCACAATGCCCGAGGTGGCCGTACCGCCTCTGTAACTGGTCTGATTAAGCTCACCTGGACCGTCGCGCGATACCGGCGCCACCGTCGTTCGCGGCTCGTTCTATGTATTGTGACAGCACGCCCACGGCGTAGGTGCAACCGGGTCAAACGGGGATGAGGAGAACTAGATTGACGTTGTCTCCGACAAGGAGTCGTGAAACCTCTGTCGCGGCAGGCTCCATCCGTTCCGGCGCGGTTGATCCCATGAAAGAATAATGCCAATCCGCGACAGAGCCTATTTCCTGCAAGTCGATCAAAGTTCTCAGGTGGTCCAGCGGAAAACACACATTCACGTCTTGTTGGTATGCACTGCGGTCAAAATTTGTGCTGGAATGCGTCATCGCCAGATCTTTATAGTCGATATCGCCGGGTATGATTCGATAATCTCCCTCGTGACCCGTGAATGGCCGGTCGTCAAACCGATGGATCGCAGCCGTCGTTACGATGGCGATCCGGGCATAGATCAACTTCGGAGCTTCTACCCAAGGTGTCTGTTTAAAGGGCGCCGAATATCTTCCATCTAGCCGCTCCTTTAGACTAGCTTGTTCATTTGGATGAATATCTTTCCAACGGACCATATGTAGCGCCTCTCGCTTGTGATTGATTGAAGATGGACATGAAGTAGATTTACCTAGAAACGATCGAACTGAACGATTATACATCCTGGGGTAAGACGCACTTTTGTGGCGTTTGACGGGATTCGGGGCAGGTGCTAACGTTCCCCCATCACCCGGGAATCTCATATTAGATAGCTACGTATTGGAGCGATCGATTGTCACACATCGTGTTGCGCTGCCCTCGATGCGGCAGAACCCGCCCGGCCGATATGTCAACGGATGTTTGTCGCGACTGCGCCGCACCGCTGGACGTCGAGTACCTCGATGACCACAAGCCAGTTGGAAATTCAGACACCTACGAAGCCCGGACCCCGGTGCACGATTCAAGTTCCGGTGTTTCTCTGGGAGAGGGGGGCACCCCGTGCGTACACCTAAAGGCCCTTGGGGAAAATCTGGGCATGCGGCGTCTGCACGGGAAGCTGGAATTCTTGAATCCGACAGGGTCGTTCAAGGACCGGGGCACCGCGGTGATGATTTCTGTCGCCATGGATCACGGGGTGACCGAGCTCGTTGAAGACTCGTCAGGAAACGCCGGGGCGTCGGTATCGGCCTACTCAGCTCGCGCCGGCATAAAGGCCCACGTATTCGTGCCCGCCGACGCTCCGCAGGCCAAGCTACGGCAGATCAAGGTTTATGGCGCCGAAGTTCACCCTATCGAAGGACCCCGGGATGCCGTAACCGCGGCGGCCATGGATTACCATCGACAACACGGCCTGGTCTACGCATCCCACATGTTGAGCCCTTACTTCGCCGAAGGCACGAAAACCTTCGCCTACGAGGTGGCGCAACAGTTTGATGGAGCGCTTCCCGACCACATCGTCTTCCCCGTGGGCAACGGCTCCCTATTCATAGGCGCCTTCAAGGGATTTTGCGAGCTGCAAGCCGCGGGACGCACCGATAAGATACCCAGGCTCCATTGCGTTCAGGCGCGTAGCGTCATGCCCCTGGTCGCTGCCTTCACGAGCCAAGCCTGGAACCCAGGGACAGTCTCGAGAACGGTGGCCGGCGGTATCGCCATAGCGGCGCCCTCTCGACAAGAGCAGATCCTCGATATCCTGCGCCAGGTGGAAGGGACCGCCGTAGCGGTCGAGGAATCAAGCATCGTGAAGATGCAACATGCTCTGGCGGAGCAGGAAGGTATATTCGCCGAGCCCACGTCGGCGGCCGCGTTCGCGGGCCTCGAGGAGATCGCGAAGCAAGGCGTCATCCGGGAAAACGATACTGTGCTCGTGCCCGTCACCGGCTTCGGCCTAAAAGACGAAGTGCCCCTGTAAGCTGTACCGAACAGCGCTATCGGCGAATAGTGAACGTGGGCGAGAATATTTGACAACTCTCGCAACCAGCGACAACTATCATAAGAATGAGAGGAACGGAAATGCCTATTAGCGGAAGCAGGAATACCGGCCCGAATTTGGCCTTTGTCGACTGTGAGATTGACGCCAACGCTGGTGCGGGCGGCGGCTCGGGGCAGGTGCCTGCGCAAGCCCGCCGCGAGGTCGTCATTAGTGGGAAGAGAGTCAAGACCGTGGACATCCATGCGCATTGCATCGTCCCGGAGGCTGCGCAACTGATCAATCGCTCACTGGAATCGCCGGGTCTTCTGTGGTCCAATATCGGTGATCGTCTGGCGCAGATGGATCGATCGGGCGTCGATGTCCAGGCGCTCAGCATCAATCCTTACTGGTACCAGGCCGACCGCGATGCCGTCGCCGAATTGATCCGGGTGCAGAACGAGGCCCTGGCCGGGTTCTGCGCGTCGCAACCGGATCGGTTCATCGCCTTTGCGACTGCGTCATTGCAATATCCTGACCTCGCAGCTGAACAGGTCGAGCAGGCAGTCAAAACCCTCGGCTTCCGCGGCATTGGCGTTGGCGGCAGCGTCGCCGGAGAGGAACTCGCCAACCCGAAATTCCACCCGTTCTGGGCCAAATGCGAAGAATTGGGCGTGCTCGTGTTCATGCACCCGCTCGGCACGCGCGAATTGGAACCGAGCGGCCGGTTGGCCGGGAATGGTCTCCTGACGAACACGATTGGCAACCCGCTCGAAACCACGATAGCCTTGTCGCATCTGATTTTCGAAGGAACGCTTGACCGCTTTCCTGGCCTCAAGATCTGCGCCTCGCATGGCGGTGGTTTCCTGCCGTCCTATGCCGACCGCTCGGACGCGGTGATCACAACCTTCCCGGACCGGGTCGGGCCCTTGCCGAAGAAGAAGCCGACCGAATATATCCGGGGTGGCCAACTGTATTTCGATTCGATCATGTTTACTGGCGAGGGCATGCGGCACCTGATCGCCGAGGCAGGGATCGATCACGTAATCCTCGGGACCGATTACCCGTTCCCATGGAACACCGCTCCGGTCGACCACGTCATGTCGATTCCCGGGCTAAGCGACGAGGACCGGATCAAGATTCTCGGTGGGACGGCGGCGAAACTCCTCGGGATCGAGGAGTAGGCAATCGTGTATTGGGGCCGCCGGACATCGACTCAATGTCGGCGTGACCGTGCTTACGGCCCTAGGACAATCAACGTGGCTGAACCGAGCCTCCGGCCACCGTAGTATAATCCACTCACTTCATTTAAGGAGAACGATACTGATGCCTCTCCAGCTAAACGATTTCAAAGTGCGAGGCCGACCGGTTCGTTCTGGTCGAGCGCTGGCTCCTGATCTACCTGAGCAGGCCAGAGACAACATTCAGAACGCTGAAACCCAGATCTCGGAACCCTTCAAAGGAATCACCGATGGGCGGTTAGTTCCTGATCTGTTCGCACTTCAAACCACGAAATTGTCTAACGAAGAGATGAAGCGGTCTGCCGATGCCCTGGTCGATTCGCTGGGGCCGAGTCAGCGGGAAGAAACCCTCTTCCCCGTTGACAGCGATGCCTGGCGACGATGGAGCAATGTCCATATGTTCATGATGCGGCACGGGACTATGCTGGAGTCCTTGACTCCGGATCAACGTAACCTATCCCTGGCCTTGCTGCGCCAGAGTTTCAGCCCGAGCGGTTTCGAATTAGCCCGCAATATCATGAAGCTAAATGAGTCCATCCGGGAGATTACCGGTAGTGATGAGGAATTGGGAGAGTGGTTGTATTGGTTGAGCATCCTGGGTGAGCCCTCTCTGGATGAACCCTGGGGCTGGCAGATCGACGGCCATCATCTAAACGTCAACTGCTTCTTGTTGGGTGGACAGATGGTGATGACTCCCATGTTCATGGGGTCCGAACCGGTGGCAGTCGATATTGGCAAGTACGCCGGAACTCGGGTCTTCCAAGCAGAAGAGAGTACCGGGTTAAATCTGGCCCGTACCCTTTCCGTAGAGCAGCGGCGCAAAGCGATACTTTCGGAAGATGTCCCATCCGGGGTCTTCACCGCAGCGTTCCGCGATAATTTTGAACTTCGATACGAAGGCGTTAGATTTGATGATCTAACTAGCCAACAGCAAGCATTAATGTTCGAGTTGATCGGCACCTATGTTCACCGGATGCGTTCCGATCAGGCCCAGCTCAAACTGGATGAGATCAAGCAACATCTCAATAAAACCTACTTCGCCTGGATGGGTGGAACTGAAGAGGAAAGCGTTTTTTATTACCGTGTACATAGTCCGGTGATACTTATCGAGTTCGACCACCAGAACGGGATCTTCCTGGACAACGACGCGGCATCACGAAACCACATCCATACCGTGGTGCGGACCCCAAACGGAAACGACTATGGCAAAGACCTGTTGCGACAGCACCGGGAGTCCAACCACTCTCACGGTTAACGTTGGTAGCACGATGGCCGGAACACCCCCAACCCTAGCCCTAACGGTTCGACCCAACGAAGGGCCCCTCCACGCGCCAGTGGATAACCAATCCACACTGTTCTTGACAGACGGACCTTGAATTCCAGCCTCGTTACTTTAGGTGGTCACTATCCGTTGAGGATATGCCGCTAAAACAACACCCACTCCGAGATCACCGGCCGCCTACAAATCATATGACACTATCGGCAAATAAATTTAGTGGTCTCACCACCGGCCACGATTGCGCCCAGGGTCTAGAGTAGCGTACGAAATTCAATCTGCGGCCAGCACTCTCTACACTAAGCCCACGCCTTCCTAGCTGGTAGCGCGTAATCCTCCCGCCCTTACCCGTGGACAAACTCGCTATGTCCGACGTACTATTCCCTCCATACTGGCCAGCGACAGAATCGGACGAGGATTAAGCGCATCCTATACGAGGCGGCTGTTCAGCGAGTTAGTATTCCCCAGGTTGCTAAACTGGGGAATCGATTCACCCTGATGATAAATCGCTTCCTCGAAATAGCTCCATTGCCTTCGGCGAGGTCCTTTAATTGGAGGAGACCAGCATGAGTCAACCTAGCTCAGATCACGCCCAGGACCATACGGACGTGCCCTCGGATCCGGCCCTACGAGTCAAAGCGCTCGAGTCGCTACTGGTAGAAAAGGGGCTGGTGGATCCAGAGGCACTGGACGTTCTGGTGGATACGTACGAGAACAGAGTTGGTCCGCGCAACGGGGCACAAGTAGTCGCCCGGGCCTGGGTAGACCCGGCCTACAAGCAACGCCTGCTTGAAGACGGCACTGCGGCGATAGCAGAGTCCGGCTATTCCGGCGGGCAGGGCGAGAAGCTCACCGTTGTGGAGAATATGTCCTCGGTCCACAATGTCATCGTCTGTACCTTGTGTTCATGCTATCCCTGGCCCGTATTGGGCTTGCCTCCAACCTGGTACAAATCCTTCGCCTATCGTTCTCGGACCGTGATCGATCCCCGAGGAGTGCTCAGCGAACTGGGATTGGATCTGCCCAAAGACATCGAAGTGCGGGTCTGGGACAGCAATGCAGCTTCCCGCTATTTCGTGTTGCCGGAGCGACCTGATGGAACAGAATCAATGAGCGAGACCGACCTGGCAACGCTGGTGACTCGGGACTCTATGATTGGAGTCGCGATGGTAGCCTCACCAACCGTGGGAGGGGTCTCATGAACGGCATCCACGATATGGGCGGCATGCACGGGTTGGGTGAGATCGGATACAAAGAGAGCGCGCCTGGCTACGATGAGCCATGGGAAGTTAGGTTGTTCGCGCTGGTGCAGGCCATGCGAACGGGCGGCTTGCGAGCGTATATCGAGGGCATTCCAGCCCCGGATTATCTTCGCATGGGGTATTACGAACGTTGGTACACCGCGCTCATTACGCGGATAATCGAGAGAGGTTCCGTCACCCTCGCCGAGGTCGATAGTGGCCGAGCGGATCCAGCATCGGCGAAGGCGACACCGGCGCTGACACCGGAGATCGCTCGTGACCTTCTCTCCAGATCTACCAAGACGGAGCAGGACATCGAACTTGCGCCGCGGTTTCATGTCGGAGATTCCGTGCGCGGGCGGAACATGAACCCAGCCACCCACACTCGCATGCCACGTTACACTCGTGGCAAGACGGGCGTCGTAGAACGTGATCGCGGTGTCTTCGATCTGCCTGACATCGAGCAAACGTCAGCGGAACCCAAGCCACAACACGTCTATCTGATTCGCTATGCTGGGCGCGAGTTATGGGGAGAGGAAGCGCCTCCGAACGACTCACTGTACATCGATATGTGGGAAGACTACCTTGAGCCGGCCTGACGCACAAGACGTAGCCGAGCGGTTCGCGGCGTCACCGCTTTTGCCCCGAGACGACGGGGGGCCCGTGTTTGCGGAACCATGGCAAGCGCAGGCGTTTGCCATGGCCGTGCAGTTGTCGGCGGATGGGCACTTTACCTGGACGGATTGGACGACAGCCCTCGGCGATCAACTCCAAGCGGCAGTCAGACGCGGCGATCCCGATGACGGCTCAAGATATTTCGAACACTGGATCGTTGCTCTGGAACAACTGGCGGCGGACAAGAAGCTGACCGATTTAGCCGCCCTAAGCGAACGCAAGGAAGCGTGGGCAGACGCATATCGCCATACGCCCCACGGTCAACCGGTAGAGCTTAGAGCGCAATTCCGGTAGGCTAACATTCAGGCTCTGGATGAAGGGGGAAATCCCCCCAACCCCCCTTTACGAAAGGGGGGCTTTTGGCGGTTACTACAGTGAAGGGGAGACAATCATGGCAAAGGCCAGACCGCTACGGACGTCGATGTATGTTCCGGGCAATAAGGAAGACTGGATGCGCAAGGCGCCCCAGTACGGAGCCGACGCGCTGATCTTGGACCTGGAAGACTCGGTGCCGGTGCCTAATAAGGCAGAGGCTCGCGCCTTGGTTCGCAAGATGCTGGAAGAGTTGGGCGGCGAGAAGCCTACTCTTACGGTCCGGGTGAACCGATTGGAGACGGGCCTCACCGGAAGTGACTTAGAAGCCATCACCTGCCCCCAACTCTACGGGGTGCTGCTCCCCAAGGTCGAGAGTCCCGCCGATGTGGTGGAGGTTGATAACCTTCTCTCTTATTTCGAGCGCAAAGCTGGTATGGAAGTAGGGTCTATCTTCATCGATCCCGGCCTGGAGACAGCCCAGAGCATTCGTCAGTCATACGAGATTGCAACCGCCTCTTCCCGGATTGCCCACATGGGGGGCAGCGGCGGCAAGGGCGGTGATACGTCCCGTTCCATCGGGTTCCAGTGGACTCCCGAAGGGCTGGAAACTCTGTACCTCAAGTCCAAGGTATTGATTGACGTGAGGTCAGCCGGTGTTCCTTATCCCATGAGCGGGGGCTGGTTCGACATCCACGACTTGGAGGGCCTCCGGGCCTTGGCGGTACAACTGCGGCAGTTGGGTTACACTGGTATGCACCTGATACACCCGTCCCATATCCCGGTGGTCAACGAAGTGTTCTCACCCACGCCGGAAGACGTTACGCATTGGCAGGGCTTGGTAAAAGCCATGGAAGAGATGCGGTCCACCGGCGGGGCGGCCATTACCTTTGGCGAAGACATGGTGGACATTGCCCATGAGGAGACTGCACGGACGATGCTGGCCATAGCCAAAGAGATGGGAATAGAAGGCGCGTAGATTCCCAAGGGTCGCGTCGCAAGCAGAACGATTGCATTCGCCTTTTACGGAAAATCCGCCTCAGGAAACCGACAACTCCCGGCCCGTGTCCGACGCCTCTTTGATCGTATCAATAAAGCGATGCAGGTCAACTGCGGTGTCGAAAGTCGGGAGGCGGTTCTCCCCGGTTCGGATCGCTTCGGCAAACAGGGCATACATCTGACCCACGTTGTACGGATCGCCGCGAGGGAAGTCGGCCGGGACATATTCGAAACGCTCTGGTATCGTCAGGTCCTTCAACTCCGGGCTTCCCTGCGCTCCTTGAACACGTAGCATCTCGCCGCGCTGAGACGAGACGCTGCCGGTGGTGACCAGCGTACCTTCCCGGCCGTAGATCTCCATCCGAAAGCCGCCGCCCGCCCAGGGGACAGCACCGACATGGACCGAAGCCGCCGCGCCGCTCTCTAGCTGTCCGCATACCCGCACGTTGTCCGGGGAGGTGACGTCCACAAACTTCTGAGTGTCGGTCTCATATACTTGCTGGATCTGGGTCGTGACCATGCACGACACCCGCGTGAAATTACCCGCCACGAAGCGCAAGGCGTCGATGACGTGCCCGTTGGCGATGGTCAGGGTGTTCGCGCCGCGGCTGGCATCGAGATTCCAATTGCGGCTGGAAGGACGTTGCAGGGAGCCGTCACGCATCGTGGTGAGATTGCAGGACAGCACATCGCCCACATAGCCACCCTCTATCAGTTCCTTGATGTATAGCAATGCGGGGCTGACCCGCGATTGCAGGCCGACCACCGTCTGCACCCCCTTGGCCCGAGCAAGCGCTGCCAACTCTTCGGCTTCGGCGGTAGTGCGGCCCAATGGCCATTCGGTGTAGACGTGCTTGCCGGCCTCGATGGCGGCCTTAGTAGGATCATAATGCAACGGCACACGGATGACCACGGCCACCGCGTCGATCTCCGGCGACGCCATCATTTCCCGGAAATCGTGGAAGGCGAACTTGGCTCCAAAATGTTGGCGCGCCTCTTCCGCGCTTTCAGGCCTGGAGGTGCAAACCGCAGTCATCTCAACATCCGGGCTGGCCATCAGCGCCGGGAAGTGCGACTGGACTGACCAGGTCGAGTTAACGTTAGCTCCCACAAACCCCAAGCGAATCTTATCTGTCACGGCGCATTCTCCTATAAGTGGTGGAATCCTGACTGATTCTAGAGTTGGCAACGCGACGCGTCAATCGTTGTGGAGAGCTAACTTCGCCATAGCAGAGGATATGGACGGCACGCCGGAACTGGAAGTGTTTAGTACTCGGCTGCCAACCCTTTTAAAATCAGCGTGGCGTCAGACAGATTCACTAGGTCACCCCGTTGGTTGATGCCTTTGATTCGGCATTCTATAACCCGCCGGGAGTCTCCATCTTTTGTGGTCGTCAAGTCACCCCGAGAGGTCAATTCACCTTGGAAGGTCACGGTGTCTCCGGCCCGAAACGGCTCTATCGCCCGTAGCAACAGGCTACCTCCGTGGAAAGACCCCAAGGTGAACGACTTCTGGAGCATCTGGTCCACGTAGGACATGGCGGCCCCACCGGAGACAACGGTGCCGCCGAACATGCTCCGGCGGGCGAACTCTTCATCGGTGTGGATGTTCAGATGTTCATTGGATTGTGCTTTCCGGCCAGACGAAAGGAATCTTTCTCGTCGATGTTCTCTTGACTTGCCTGGATGTTCAGAGGCGAGAGTTGATCCCCCACGTCTCTGACCGACTCCCAGGAAAACCGCTCCCGTGGTGTGTCCGGTGAAGACGGCCAGGCCTTCCTTGGCTCTCGGGTTGGATCTTTGGGATCCTTGGCATAGTCAAAGATGCAAGTGTAGTCGTATCGGGCCACTTCCTCTCCGGGCTGATTCGTTGCCTCCACTCGAAAGGTGACGAACCTGCTGCCCCGCCGAACGTATTTTTCAAGTACGCGGCGGGTGGAGGTAATCGTATCTCCAGCCAACACGCCACGGGACCATCGTACCTCGCACTTGGCGAAAGGGGTTTGGCGCCGGGCCGTTGTTGACCATTCCAGAGCCACAAAGCCGTTCGCCTCAGCGATCTCTTCTCGTAATAACGGAGCGTAGGTGAGGACCATGGTGGGCATCGCAACCGAAGGCCACTCCTGACAAGTGCCACTGGGCGTGAATCGGGAACTGAAGTTCTGGGCGACCAGAGCATACCGGGAGATGTCTTCCTTGGTGACTGTCACGGTTGCCGGACTACCCGATTGTCCGGGTTCCACCGCTTCGTAGTCCCACAGTTTTTCCGACTGTTCTACCACTTCGAAGTCACTTCCCTAAAGGATATTTGATGACCTCCGGAGGTCGCTACCCAGGCAACGGCCCGCAGGGCTCGAGGCCAATCCCGCAGCGTAGGGATGATTGATGAGCATCGCAAAACACTATGATTTACGAATTCTACGCTAGGAATAGAGCGATTGTCCAAGCACAAGTAGGGAGTATACGATCTACCTCTTTGGACGGCTTCCGTGAAATACGCCTTGTGAGGAGTGTGTTGTCAGTGCATACTGAATTCCGCTGACGACATCGTTTAAATGAAAATCCGAACGACGATCAGACAAGAATTGCACTGAATCACACGCCGATGGAGGACATTTGCCATGCCGTTCTACGAAAGAGGATCCACCCGTATCTACTACGAAGAGGCCGGGTCCGGTTTTCCCTTGCTAATCATCCCGGGCGGCGGACTTAACGGCACCCTGGCATCCTTGCAGTCTCCCTTCAATCCTATGGAAAGGTACAAAGACGACTTCCGGTGTATCGCTGCTGACCGGCGCAACGCCTATTCCGGCCAGTCCAGTGGCCCGCTGGAGATCGACCGCCCTTGGGATTCCTACTCTGATGACCACCTCGGGCTGATGGATCATCTGGGCATCCATAGGTTCGGGGTCATAGGCTTCTGCGTCGCAGGACCGATGATTCTCAACCTGATCAAGAATGCCCCGGAGCGCGTAGTCGCGGCCGCGATGATGCAACCCAGCGGTTTCAGGCCGGAGCTCCCGAATCTTTTCTACCAGAACAACATGGAAAGCTGGGGGCCGCCGCTTTGCGAGCAGCGTTCTGACTTGACGATGGACATGGTCAGTGACTTCCTGACCAGTATGTACACCGATCACCCCGGCTTCGTATTCTCCGTCACACGCGATTTCGTCGGTTCTATGCAAACTCCACTGCTTATAGCGCCCGACGACGTGCCCTCTCACCCATACAAGATGGCGATGGAAGTCGCAGAACTTGCCCCGAACACTGAGGTGACGATCTATCCCTGGAAAGATTCTCCGGAGCGTATCGACGAGGTCGTAGAACACGCACGGCGGTTCCTCAAGGCCCACGTACCCGTCGCTGCCTAGAAGCCAACTGTGGAAGAGGGGCTAAATCCCCCCAGCCCCCCTTTACGAAAGGGGGGCTTTGGCTGTCTGTTTCCGGAGTTCTTTAATTCTCTGGTAACCGGCTAAGGCGCAGTTTTTTGAACGGCGTGTTTCTGGACCGCCCGGGTGATCTCTTCTAGGGCGCGGTCGATCTCTTGCTCGGTGGTGTATCGGCCCACCGAGAAGCGCAGGGTGCCCATGGCGTATTCCATCGGCACCTGCATGGCTTCTAAAACGCTGGAGACTTCCACGTGGTCACTGTGGCAAGCGGCCCCCGCCGAGGCGTAGACACCCTGTAATTCATCCAGGATAACGTTTGCTTCCATGCCCCGGAAGCTGGCGCTGAGGGTGTTGGGCAGACGTTTGGTTGGATGGCCGTTGATCCGTATGTGCTCGAATCGTTCGCCTATCCCCGCTTCCAGCCGGTCACGCATTGACTGCATGCGCCGGTGATATTCCGTCAGGTTGTTCTTCACCAACTCGCAGGCCTTGCCCAGGCCGACCATCTCGATGACGTTCTCGGTCCCCGCCCGCCAACCCATCTCATGGCTGGCGCCGTGCATCAGCTTTTCCAAGCGCACGCCGGAACGGATGTACAACGCGCCGATGCCCTTGGGCGCGTAGACCTTGTGTCCGGCGATGGACAACAGGTCCACTCCCAGATCGTCCACGTTGACCGGTATCTTACCCACCGATTGGGCACAGTCGGCGTGAAGCAGCACTCCCCGTTCCCTGGTGATCTTGCCTATCTCTTCCAAAGGCTCGATGGTGCCGACCTCGTTGTTGGCGTGCATGATGGAAACCAGAATCGTCTCGGGAGTGATGGCATCGGCCACCTGTTGGGGGTCCACCATGCCAAACTCGTCCACGGATAGGTAGGTTACCCGGCCGCCCTGCTCTTCCAAGTAACGGCACACCTCCAGCACTGCCGGGTGCTCCACCGACGAAGTGATTATGTGGTTGCCCTTTTCACGGTAAGCGCCGAAAACCCCCTTGATGGCGTGGTTGTTGGACTCAGTGCCTCCGCTGGTGAAGATGACTTCGTCCTCTTTAGCACCCAACATCTCCGCCAGTTGCCGCCGGGAGTTATCCACCGCGTGCTTAGCGGCCACGCCCGGAACGTGGGTGCTGGATGGGTTGCCGTACTGCTCGTGAATATAGGGCAACATGGCCTCGGCCACTTGGGGGTCGATGGGAGTTGTGGCGTTGTAGTCAAGATAGATGTGATCCATTATGAGCACCTGCTTGTGGGATGATGCGTTGATCTTCATTGAGGCAAATATATACCAAACCGCCACGGCCGGGTAGGCCGCCGCCGGTATGATCCGCTTAAAGAAAGCGTTTAGGATATAAGGTGTCGCAGAAACTCCATGCGGCTCCCACCGTTGTTAACGCTGCGCCAGCCAAAGACGCAATCCTCCTAATATGCCCGGCGACGTCCCTTTGGAACCCCCAACAGTGTCGTGGATTCGTGCCTTTGGACCAACCGGCGTTTCTGGAAACTCAAAACGCTAGATATCGCGGCAAAGAGTAGCTCGTCCTTGGGACCGGAAATCCGTTACCCCATTTGGATTCGTATGACTTCGTGGTTAACTTACCAAACCCTCGCGAGAATCATCAAGAATTCTAGGCACGAATCGCAATAAATGAAGATAAGTCATGAGTCTATTCCTAGTAGGAAACCGTCGAATCACAACCTTTGGGTTGATCTTGGTATCCATACTTTTCTTAGGCATCGGCTGCGCCGGTGCGACGGGACCTGCTGGTCCCGCGGGACCGGCAGGTCAATCACTCACTGCAGGTGATACCAGTGCTTCTGATCCCTCGACACAATCTGGCCAGAGCAGCCAAGGCGAAGTGAAGATCGAATGGCTGTCCTGGTCGTTCTTCCGGATCACCACGCCCGGTGGGAAGGTCATCTTGACTAACCCCTGGTACACAAATCCAGACAGCAGTATCGGTCTTGACGACATTCCGGAGGCCGACATCATCCTGGTACCGGCGGGGCATCCCGACGAGGTCGGCAATGCCCGAGAGATCGCGGCGAAGACCGGCGCGACAATCGTCGCTTCACACGAGCTCGTTAACCTAGTCTGGAAAGACCCAGATGCGGGATTCGGCGCTCCGGTGATATTCGATGGCGTCACCATTCAAAGTGAATCCGTCCAACCAGGCACGACGGTCACGATCGATGGGGTCACCATCCGCGCCGTCACCGCGCTTCATGGCAACTGGAACACGGGCGGTCCGGCGATGGGGTTCTTCATCACTTTGGAGAACGGTTACACCATCTATCACAGTGGTAGTACCGATTTCACCTTGGACATGAAGCTGTGGGGCGAGTTGTTTAAACCAAACGCGGCGATTCTCTACCTGGCATCCGGCCAGAACCCCCGCGATGTCGCGATCATGGCGCAAATGCTGTCAGAGAATAATCCCAATCTCAAGACAATAATGCCCCAACACCACCGGCTTAATCCGCCGGAAAGGCGTTCCCCGGCCGATCTCGGAAAAGCGATGGCGGAGCTGCGGCTGGACATGGAACTACTCGACCCTCGCCCATCAGCACAACAGCGCCAACGGCGAAGACTTTCAAAAAAGTCCGGCGTGACATATGGAGTCGTTTCATAATGTCATCCTTCTCCGTGGCGTTGAACCACCGCCAATATCCGGTCGGGCTGTAAACACCGGTTTTTCATGACTAGCGCCCCCCAAGGCACCGAAGCATTTCGACGGACCGCTGGTCCGCAATTATTGGTTAGGATACTCCCCAGTGTTATAATCCACCACCGGCAGACTTCTGAAGGCAAAACTAACTGAACTTCGGAAGTCCACTTATTGTCACCACGGAAAAATTATAACTTCACGTACTCGGTGCCCTCTGTGGTGAAATCGAGTCGTTCAAATTGAGGAGAATTCATGCGCACCAACACCACCAAAGCAAAGCTGGCCGAAGGGAAAGTAGTCTTCGGGGCGATCATCAACCGTTACGCTCCGGATCAGGTTGAACTCTTCGGCGCTCTCGGCTACGACTTCGTAATGATCGATTGTGAGCACGGGCCCATGGATCTGGACCAGGTAGAACACATGGTCCGAGCCGGAGAGGTTTTCGGTATAACTCCCATTACCCGGATCCCGAACCATGCTGACGATACGATCCTGCGGTTCCTGGACCGGGGAGTGCAGGGCATCATCGTGCCCCACATCAACACCCGGGAAGACGCCGACGCCGTGGCCCGGGCGGCCCGTTATTATCCTGAAGGACACCGGGGAGTTGGCGGGGGACGCGCCCACGACTACGGGGTGGGCACAACCCGCGACGAGTCAACGGCCTGGATAAACTCCCAGATGCTAGTCATACCCATGGTGGAGGAGACCGAAGCCGTTGAAAACCTGGACGCCATCCTGAGCGTGCCGGGAGTAGACGTATTGCACGTGGCTGCCGGGGACCTGGGACAGAGCATGGGCAATCCAGGTCCCGGAGACGTGCGCCGCTTAATGAGCCAGGTAGTACCCAAGATACGGTCCGGAGGCGTCAACGTGGGCGTGGGCGGCAACAACCCCGCAGATGCCGCCGGGATCGCCGAATTCATCAAACTGGGCGCCAACTTCGTGACTGTATCCGCCCAAGGACTGCTGCGGCTAGGGGCCGAAGACTTTAGGAAGCGGGTGGATGCGGCGCTTCAGTAGCTTTGATCGAGCTTGCTCTAGCGACGTGATGTCCTTCGACAAGCTCAGGACGAACGGGAAAGGAGACTCCCTTCGTTCGTGGTGACCCCGATGTAATCGGGACGAATCACTGGGCACCCGGTTCTAGGCCGGTTCCACGCTCCCCTACCGGTCGTGGTGAGCCTGTCGAACCACTGGGCACTCCGTTTTAGAGCGACGGTTCCTCCCACGGTATCCGGCTACTCAGATTCTGGCTCCTCCGGATCAGGTTGTGGGTTGGCCGCCGCTTGTTGTTGCTGAGCGGCCCACTGCTGATACCAAGTCCGGAAGTCGGCCAGAGCCGGCGGGGCGACGAAAAATACTTCAATGTCCTCGGCAAACTGCACCTGGTGGCGTTCGTTGATCATCAGTAGACCCAGCTCGTTCGCCCCCAGAGTTTCATCTATCTGAGACCCGATCTTCTCGTATCTGCTCTTGTTACGTTCCGCCATCCATTCGTTAAGGGCCAGAGACACCTTTTCGGTCATCAATGGGACCATCAAGCATCGTTGGAGGTCCAACGCCTCCATCAAAATCTCCTGATCTTCCGTGGCTTCCAGGGCTGCTCCCGCCTGACACTTGGCGGCTATTAGCCCATGACTCCGCTGATCCATTGCCTCCAGTTGCTTCAGTCCCTCGTCTCCACCAGAAGTCAGGCTTTCGTGGTAGATGTGGCTCAAGCCGCCCAGCTTGGACTCCAAGGCCGATATCTGGGCTTGAACTTGCTCCCAATAGCGCATCAAGATGGCCTTTCCTTCCTCGGACCCGGTTGGCGGGCCATACAACAATGGCACCAGCATCAACTTTCTTTTGCCGCTGAACCGGTCGGTGCTGGGCCGTTCCATGCGGGATAATTCTTGCGACATGGGTCACCTCCAAGAAAGGGGCATTATGGTCCTAGGAAAAGCAGTGCGAGTTGATGTAGCGACGGAAGTTATTCTAGCAAAAAGTTCGGACATGCCGGCGGCTTTACTCCGCGGCAATCCCGCTAAGAGGCAACTTAATGACAAAGGTGGAGCCCGAGGGTTGACCTTTTTCTTCCCCCTCGGTCTTGGTTTCTATCCGGATGTCCCCGCCGTGGCCTCGAACGATCTCCCGGGCGATGGCCAGTCCCAAGCCGGTGCCATGCTCCTTTCCCGAGGTTACGAATGGTTCGAATATCCTGGGTCTGAGGTCTTCAGGAATACCGGTACCCGTGTCCGTCACGGCCAACTCCCAGGAATCACCCAGGACTCGGCTGCTTATCGTTAATGTCCCGCCTTTGGGCATGGCGTCGGTAGCGTTCCCCGCGATGTTTATAACGACCCGGCGCAATCTGTCGGCGTCGATATGCACCGGCCCCCGATGCTCAAGTTCAGTGATCAAGGAAACGTTGGATGCTTCAACGTCCTCCCGAAGGAATTCGATGATACGGTCCAACCATGGGCCAACCTGGACCTCTTGCGGTTGCAGGCTGATATTGCCCCTGGAGTAGTCCAGCAGTTCCTGGGTCATGGCAAGAAACCGGTCCACGTCCTCCAGTATCAGGTCGGAGAACGTCTGCCGCCGGTCGGGGTCCATGTCCGGGTTGGCCAACAACTCGGCGAATCCCCGGATAACCGACATGGGTTTTTTCAAATCGTGGATGATGGAGGAGGCCATCCGGCCGATGACCGACAACTGCTCGGACTGGACCATGCGCTCGACCAAGCGGGCATTCTCGATCGCGATGGCTGCTTGGTTGGCGACAACCTCCAAAAGGCGGCCGTCAGTCTCAGTGAACCTGGGCCCTCCCCGCTTGTTTATCACTTCCAACACGCCCAAGAGTTCTTCCCGCCTCTTGATGGGCGTAGCCAAGATACTGCGGGTGGTAAACCCCGTTCTTCTATCGTTGGTAGGGTCCCAGCGGGGGTCGTTCTGGGCATCTTCCACCAGCACAAAGGTATTGGTTGATGCTGCAGCCCCAAGGATCCCCTGCTCTATAGCCTGGCTCAGATGCCGGACGCTCTCGCTTTCCTCGCCGGAGGCGAACTTTATGTGCGGCCGGTTGTCCTCCGGGTCGTAAAGGGTGATACAGCTGGCCTCAGCCTCCACCGCAGCCTCCGCCTCCTGCATAATGAGGGTCAGCAAGTCCTCCAGGTTATCGATGGAACTGATAAACCTGTTAACCTGATAAAATGTTTCGACCTGCAACCTGAGGACTTCAGTCTCACGTTGCGGACCCGCGCTGCTGTTCATATGACCCACGTACCCCGATTGATATCGGCCAGGACCAACGGGGAATCGTACTGCCGCTAGTATAACCCCGGAAGCGGAGGCAAGTCAGCCTGGGAAAACACCATAGTTGTAGAGAGGTTTACCCATACCTAATATCCCTAGCGGCTCCAGGTAACTCCACTTTTTGTCGGAAGGGGCCATCATATGCGGTTGCCCTTATTCGGGATAATGTGGTAAATTACGCTCAGTTGTAATTAGCTACAAGGAGTCTTGAATGGCCTACGTAACCCCAAGGGAGGGGGAAAACCCCGAGAGCCTGGTCAACCGGTTCCGCGCATCAGTCCAGCATTCCGGAATTCTCCGAGAGCTAAAGGACCGCCGCTTCTTCCGCTCCAAGGCGCAGAAAGAACGCTTGGCCGCCCAGCGTGCCGCCCGTCGGCGACGCCGTCAACACCGCCGCTAAGCCGGCCTAGTCCTGCTCTTGAATCCCACCAAGGCCAGTTAGCAGCCGCTGCTTGAGTGTATCGAGCAGCGCTCCGAATTTTGGCTTGGTTCCGTACAAGCTAGACTAGCTCTCTTACACTCCACCACATCCACCTCACCCTAGCGCCCGGTCCAGGTCTTCGATCAAATCATCTGCATTTTCCAGACCTATGGAGAGCCGTAGAAGGTTCTCCGGTGTTTGGCTGCCCGGCCCTTCGATGGATGCCCGATGCTCGATAAAGCTTTCCGTGCCGCCCAAACTGGTCGCCCGGGTGAATAGCTCCACTTTGGCCGCCACCGCCATCGCCTCTTCCCGGCCGCCTTTCACTTGGACGGATATCATGCCGCCGAACATCTCCATCTGCCGCGCCGCGATCTGGTGACCGGGATGTTCATCCAATCCTGGATAGTGAACTTCATCTACCCCAGAATGACGGCTGAGAAAGGCGGCTACTTTCGCCCCGTTCTCCGAATGGGCCCGCATGCGGTAGGGCAAAGTCCTGATGCCCCGCAACACCAGCCAACAATCGAAGGGCGACGGCACCGCACCCCCGGAAACCTGGATCCGCTTCACCTTGGGGAACAGCTCGTTCTCGGCGGCGCCGACCACGGCCCCTCCGGTCACGTCGCTGTGGCCTCCCAGGTATTTGGTGGTGCTGTGGACCACCAGGCCGGCGCCCAACTCCAGGGGACGCTGGAGGGCCGGAGTAGCCCAGGTGTTATCGCAAACGCATTCGGCGCCCGCCCCTCGGGCAATCTCCGCCGCCCGCTGAATATCCGTTACCTTAAGCAAGGGGTTGGAAGGTGTCTCGATCCATAACAACCTGGTGGCCGGGCGTATCGCCCGTTCTATCTGGGCCGGGTCGGTCATGTCTAGAAATGTTGTTTCCAATCCCCAAGGCGCGAATATCTCGTTGAGAATCCGCGCCGTACCGTGGTAGACGTCATTGGGAGCAAGGACGTGATCACCGGGTGACAAGGATTGGAACACCGCCATGCTGGCCGCGGACCCTGAAGCGAAGGTCGCCGCCTCCGCCCCTCCCTCCAAGGCGGCCAGACACTCCTCCAACATCGCCCTGTTTGGGTTGGAGTTCCTGGCGTAGATATATCCCTGGGGATAGCCGCCGTCCTCACCACGCTCAAAAGTAGTGGTGAGGTGGATGGGAAGGGTCACGGCGCCGGTGGCGGGATCAACTCTGTTTCCTGAATGCACCGCCAAGGTTTCGATCTTCATGCCACGCCTCCGAACCTCGACATGATGCCCAGCCGGCTTCTGGCCGAGGAATGAAATCTTGATCCAGACTATGGACGTATCATTACGGAATTGTTGCGTCTTGGTTAAATCGTTGTTATCGATCATAGCGATCGATTCCGAAGATTAAACCTCGATACGCATCAGCTCCTCGGAGAAGATCAACTGCCCATCATAGATACGGCGCACGTCGCCGATGCCCTTCTCCATGGCGACATGGCCCGATAGGTGAGGGCCGACGTGAACCAGTACCAGCTTCTTAACTCCAGCCTCCTGGGCCATGCGCGCCGCCCCGGTGGTGCCGCACTGGCCGCCGGCCTCTCCGTTCTCGTCCATAACTTCCTGGTCGTCCCAACACATACATAGCATCATGTCGGCGCCCTTGGCAAGGTCGATCACGCTCTGGCAGGGTTGGGTGTCGCCGGTGAACACCACACTGCCCTCAGAAGTGTCCACCCGGTAGGCCAGGGAATCCAGCCATGGTTGGACGTGCTCGGCATTGGCCGAGGTCACTTGCCAATCGTTGCCGCTGTACACTGGGCCCGGACCCACGTCCAAAGCGTCCACAACGGGGATCGGTCTTGGCAGTGTGCCGCCCCGGTTCACGAACACCTTCTGGCTCAAGGGATGATTGACCCGTGCTTTCCAATCGTGGGAAAAGAGACCATCCTCTCCGATGATTCCCTCGGTGATCTTCTCGGTGAGGGCCGGTCCAAACACCTTTAGCCGGTTCTCTTTCCCGATGCTCTGGTCCCAACGGCACAGAAGAAAACAAGGATAGTCTATGTCGTGATCGAAGTGGTGGTGGGTGAAAAACAGGTGGTCTACCTGAGTGGGGAACAGACCTGCTTTCACCAGCTTGTGCGTGGCCGCCGGGCCGCAGTCGAACATCAGTAACTGCTCACCGAACTTGATAACGTGGGAACTGCCGAACCGTTCCGCGGTTGGTGTGGGCGTGCCCCCGCCCAGAACAAAAATTTCCGCCATGCTCTCTCCTCTTGTAGTCTTTGAGTATTTTCTTCGAGTTTTGCGCCCGATTGTTGCGTCACCAGAATACCATTCGGTGATAACCAAAGTAACCGGTCGATCGCTCGCTGGCGAGTAGGACAGGGCGATAAAGCCGTTCCCCCGGCATAGAATCGCATTGACAGTCCAAAGTGGTACTGGTAAATTGGATAAGTTGGTCTAATGTGACCGGCATTCTTTATCAAGACCTTTCCCAATAGGAGTATCCGAGTGCCACGTTACGACTATCGTTGCACGTCTTGCGGCGACGAGTTCGAGCTAACCCAAAGTTTCAGTGAGGCTGGGAAAGGGACCTGCCCGGTATGTTCCGGGGCAGGACAACGAGTCTTCCACGCCGTTCCGGTGATCTACAAAGGCTCCGGCTTTTACACCACAGATTACGGGCGGCCCAAGCCCCCGGTGGAAAACGGCAGCAAGGACGATTCCTCTACCAAGGAAAGCAAACCTGCTGCCACGGAAGGGACGTCCGGGAGTTCGGACAGCAAATCAAGTTCCAGCGATACATCTTCAACTTCATCCTCCGGTTCGTCGGACTCCAAAAGCGAGAGTTCGGCAAAGGCTTCCAGCGATTCCGGGAGCTAGCCTCATTACCGGTGTTGGCGCCCACGGCCTGGGTCTTTAGGGGCATAGAAGAAGGTAAGCGCCGATGCGGGCCTTGGTTCAGCGAGTGGTGGAAGCCTCGGTCCTGGTGAAAGGCCAAGAAGTTGGGCGTATCGGCCCTGGCTTAGTGGTTTTCCTAGGGTTCGCCGGAGATGACGAGGATTCCGACTCCCTTTTTCTGGTTGAAAAAACCGTGAATCTGCGCATTTTCGCAGACTCGGAAAACCGGTTTAATCGCTCCGCCCTCGATGTGGGGGCGGAGCTTCTTTTAGTAAGCCAATTCACCCTGTACGCCGACACCCGCAAGGGCCGCCGGCCGGATTTCAACCGGGCCGCCGGGGCCGAGCAGGCACGAGAAGCATACGAGAAGGCGGTGGAGCTATTCCGCAATACCGGATTGACCGTGGCCACCGGCCGTTTCCAGGAATACATGCAAGTGCTACTGCAGAACGACGGTCCGGTCACAATCATGCTCGATAGCGCCGACCGCAACCGTCCCCGGCGGGGCTAACGGTGCCAGCCCATGCCGATGAACAGGCCTCTTAGATAAGCGATCTGGCCGCCGTGGGCAATGTTGTCCCAGGTGAACTGTCCCAGAAGCATGGCCACCGACCGCGGCTCGGCCACCGGGGGAATCACCATAGTTTTTTCCAGGTCAGCCTCAGTCAACGACTCTATATACGCTACAGCGGCGGCTTTGACGGCTCCGTAGTAGCCAATCTGTGCTTCCTTGGATGGAGGCGTCCATTCGGCCACCTGATCGGCAGTCCAGCCCACTCCCCGGTCTTCTGCATCGCCGGGCATGCCGAATTTTTCGTGCCAGCCGTCCTGGATCCAGATTTGGGGAATCGACCTGAATCGGGTATGGATGAAGGTGTCCACCACCCGGGTCATATGCCAAAGGATCCAAGCGGCGGAATTGCATCCGTTGGAGGGCTGCCGGGCCATGGCGGCATCGTCTAGCCCTTCCAGGGCGGTGTCAACCATGTCCCAGTTGCGTTGCAAGGCGTAGAGAATAGATTCGGCAGGGAGCAATGTCTCCTCCTCGGTTACCCCGTAAGTTTCCTACTGACTCCCCGGCCCTTCTGCGGAAGGGCCGGAATGACGATGGTATGTTCCCCGCCTCGGCCTATCTTTCATGGCCGTCTTGGACGCCGGCAGTACCTATACGGGAATCTCCGCGGTCATTCCGGGCGCAAGCTCAACATCAAACGCCAGCAATATCTGACCAACTAGAAGATAGTGGCCGATCAATCCGGTAAAGTTCACCGTATCCTGAACACCGAACCGGTCCTTCACCGCGTTGAATGTGGCATCGCTGATCTTATGATTTCCGACTAGTTCCTTCGTATAGCGCACCAAGATCTCTTCGTCGCCGGAAAGGCCCTGGGGAGCCGTGCCCTTGGCGACCGCCTGGATGGTCTCTTCAGATACGCCCGCTTCTCGGGCCAGGCGGGCGTGGGCGGAGAATTCGTACTGGGAGGTGACCTCGCGGGCCGTAGTGATGATAACCAGTTCCTTAAGAGCTTCCGGTACATCGAATTCGAAACGGACAAAGGTGCCGGTGTGCGCGACCCTGGCCGCCAATTGAGGGCTGTGGAGAAGGATGCCGTAGGGACCTCTAACGCTGCCACGGCTGCCGACTATCTCGTCGAAATATTGCTGGTCCTCGGGTTTGAGTTCGTCCCTGTTCACGTTGGGCAGTCTCGCCATTTCGTTTCCTCCTAATCTGTTGCGGCCTTCCGCCGGATCGCTGAAAGCTGATGGCTGACAGCTTTATTGAAATTCCAGGTCCAGGCTGATATCCAGGGCTTTGGTGGAATGGGTCAGACCGCCGACGGATATCAGATCGACCCCGGAGGCGGCCACGGCCCGCACTGTCTCCAATGAAATACCTCCCGAGGCCTCGACCGCCGCCCGGCCGTCGATGATATCCACAGCCTGACGCATCATTTCCGGAGACATGTTGTCCAGCAAGATAACGTGGGCCCCCGCGGCCGCGGCTTCCCCGGCCTCCTGCACAGTCTCCACTTCCACTTCGACTTTGATGGTGTGAGATGCGTTCGACAAGGCCAATCGGATGACGTCCTGAAGCCCCATCTCCTGGGAACGTAACGCCTCGATATGGTTGTCCTTGATTAATATGCCGTCAGCCAGGTTGAGACGATGGTTGTGGCCCCCGCCCATTCGTACGGCATATTTGTCTAGGTAACGGTGCCCCGGAGCGGTCTTACGGGTGTCCACTATTCGGGCTTGGCTCCCTTCGATAGCCATAACGTATTGGTTGGTGTCGCTGGCTATGCCGCTCATCCGCTGTAAGAAGTTCAGGGCGACACGTTCGGCGCGCAGGATACTACCGGCGTCGCCTTCTATCCGCGCCAGATCCGTCCCGGGGGTAAGGGCTGAACCGTCGGGCAACAGCACCCGGACGTCCAGGCTTGAATCGATGCGCAAGAAAACGGACTGGCTGACCTCTATGCCCGCCAGCATCCCATTGCCTTTAGCCCGGATCATGCCCACGGCCTGAATTCCCTGGGGGACCAAGGCTTGGGTGGTGGGATCATTGAACGCCTGATCTTCCGACAGGGCGGCGTCGATCAGATTGTAAACTTCCGGAGGCAATTGACTCACGAGGCGTCCTCCTCTCGCGTAGATACTAAGAGTCCATCCGAATACCCAACAACTCCGTTCGCCCTGAGCCTGCCGAAGGGCCTCGACATCCATCAAATCCGCACGGGGTGACGCGTAGGCGACGGTGGTTCGACAAGCTCACCACGAACAGAGCGGGGTGACCTCGAGCTAGGCGGGGTCACCACTAACGGGACAGATAACCCAATCTGGCGCGGTTGCCGGACAATTGTACCGCATATTCCTGTAGCTGGAGTGGGCAAAAGTAAAGGCCCGCCTTATTTACGCCGAGCGGGCCACTTTTCACTGTCGGTACTGGGATAAATCGTCTGATCTAGCGCAACGACAACATCCTTTCCAGAGCTACTAGGGCGTCTTTTTTTACGTCGTCCGGTACGGTGATCTGGTTGATAATTTGGCCGTGCAGCAGCCCCTCCAACACCCACAACACGTAAGCGGGGTGGATGCGATACATGGTGGAGCAAGGGCAGATCACCGGGTCTAGGCAAAAGATAACTTTGTCTGGATTTTCCAGGGCAAGACGATTCACCAAGCTGACCTCGGTGCCCACGGCCCATTGGCTGCCTGCCGGAGCCTCGTTGATCGCCTTCCTGATGAATTCCGTGGAGCCGACCAGATCCGCGGCCTGCACCGTTTCCATGGTGCATTCCGGATGGACCAGGATGGTGACGTCCGGATAGCGTTCCCGAGCCGTTTCTATCTGCTTTACGGTGAACCGGGTGTGCACGGCGCAATGGCCTTGCCAAAGGATGAGCTTGGCATCTCTAAGCTGCTCCGGCGTATTCCCACCCAAGCGTTTGAAGGGGTTCCAGAGCGCCATCTCGTCCAGGCTCAGGCCCAACTTCAACCCGGTGTTACGTCCCAGATGTTGATCCGGCAGGAAAAGCACCCGCTGGGATTGTTTCAGGGCCCATTCCATGACGGCCACCGCGTTGGACGAGGTGCAAACCGAGCCACCGGTCCGGCCGCACAAGGCTTTGATGGAGGCGATGGAGTTCATGTAGGTGACCGGAACGATGCCGCCATGGTCTCCCAGAACTTCCTGCAGGTCTTCCCAGGAGTCGTCGACGTCATCCATGGGAGCCATGTCGGCCATCGAACAGCCCGCGGTGATGTTGGGCAAGATGACTTTTTGGTGGGGCGCGCACAGAATACAGGCCGTCTCGGCCATGAAGTGAACGCCGCAAAAGACTATGTAATCGGCGTCGGGAAGTCGGGCAGCTTCCTGGGACAGGAGGAACGAATCGCCTTGGAAGTCGGCGTATTTGATTACTTCTTCCCGCTGGTAATGGTGGCCCAGAATCGTCACCGACTTGCCCAGCTTTTGTTTGGCCTCATGGATCCGCTGGTCTAGTTCTTCGGCGCTTAGGTGAAGGTATTCGTTGGAGATTTTCTGCCAGCGTATGTTAACCGCCATCTCTTCAGCAAGAGACTTGGCAGGAAGCTCGTCTTCGGGCTTGCAGAAGGCGGCGTGCTCTATCTCGGTGATGGGTATTGTAGGCTGACGGTTTCGGGTGGCCATCAAATGTTCCCTCAGGGATGCAAATGAACGTATTGCTGAGTCAGTTCCCCTTGTAACGACCAGGGACTGGATCGCGTGATATTCAGGTTGACTAACTCTCCCAGGTGTTCATCTTCAGATTGGAAGAACACCAGCTTATCGGACCGGGTGCGCCCATGCCACTTCCCATCCCTGCGGCCTTCCACCAGTATATCAACTTTCTGTCCCACAAGGGCTGAGTTAATCTCGGTGAGAATGCCTTCTTGCAATTCCTCTAGCCTCACCCTCCGACGGGCCTTCTCATCCTTGGAAACTTCGTCCTCCATCGTCCGCCCCGCTACCGTGCCGGGACGGGACGAGTAGGCGGCGCAGTGGACTTTGTCCGGGCGCAATTCCGCGATCAAGTCCACGGTCCTTTCAAATTGCTCCTCGGTCTCACCGGGGAACCCCACAATTATATCAGTAGCCAATGATGAGTGGGGGATATTATCCCGGATTCGCCCAACCAGATCTATAAACTCTTGGCGGGTGTAAGGCCGGCGCATCGCTTTCAACACGTCATCGTCGCCGGCTTGGACCGGCAGATTGATGTGTTCGCAAACCTTGGGCAGGTCCGCCACTGCCCGAATAATCTCGCCGGTGAAGAAGGACGGGTGGGACGTCAGGAATCGTATGCGTTCCAAGCCGTCAACACCGTTCAACTGGGTCAAAAGGTCAGCTAGATCAGGTTTTTCGGGCAGGTCGAGACCATAGGCGTCCACCGTTTGGCCCAGCACAGTCACTTCCTTGACGCCCCGATTTACCAGCAGTTCCACCTCTCGAACTACCTCCCCCACCGGGCGGCTCACCTGCCGCCCCCTGCGGTAGGGGATGATGCAGAAAGTACACATAAGGTCGCAGCCGTGGATGATAGGGACGTAACAGGTCACATCGGGTTGGGACGGCGCCAGAGCCCCCACGCAGCCTTCCCAATCAAGGCCAACGCGCTCACCAACCAGGTCCAGCAAGGGGCCGTACTGCTGGGGACGCATGAAAACGTCGACAAAGGGGAAACGGCGAGCCAAATCGTCGGTTTTGGCGCCAACCATGCAGCCCATCAAAGCAACCACCCGGCCGGGTTCATTGCTTTTCCAGGGCTTCATCCAAGTGAGGTTCCCCACCACCTTGTCCTCGGCCTGCTGGCGCACGACACAGGAGTTCAAGACGACCAAGTCGGCCTCACCGGCGGTTTCCACTTGATGTAGGCCAAGTTGCTCCAAAGCCGACCCTAACCGCTGGGAGTCGGCTTTGTTCATCTGACATCCGATGGTCCAGAGGTGGAAGCTCTCCATTCTGATTACTCTTCTTACCCCGAATTACACGTGTCTGGTGATATTTAAGCGGCGGAGGGAGTGGGATTCGAACCCACGATCCCGATTTCTCAGGATAAGCGCTTAGCAGGCGCCCGCACTAGACCACTATGCGATCCCTCCCATCCTGGGTACATGGTATCAAATGGCCTCAGGCACAGCAATACCCGGCGAAACTACCTGATCGGGCACCGGAATTCGAACCCTGTTCGGATGGGTTCGCTAGTGTCAGACGCCCGGCTGCGATATATCCCTGCACGTTCAGACTCCAATTGTGCGGGAAACGCCGGACAGAATCATTTGGCAATAAAACATCATTCATCGTAACGAATTAGGCGGCTTGGTAACGCCAACCACTAGAATTATTCAAATATAAGCATATTACGCCATTCGCCATATAGATGCCGGTATTGACAGTCATCGGCGCATGCCATATCATTCTTGGTGATAAATTGCTGGATAACACAACGGAGAGAGTGCTAATGGATGAACTCGACCGCAAGATAATCGGCCTGTTGCAAATGGACGGGCGGGCATCTAACGCCAAGATTGCCCGTGAGGTCGGGGTCAGCGAAGGTACCGTCAGGCGGCGGCTGAGGCGGTTGATCCAAGAAGACGTGGTTAAAGTGATCGCAGTGCCCAACCTGGAAAAATTGGGTTACGCAACCACCGCCCTCATCGGTTTGCAAACAGGTCCGGGCAAATCTGACGCTGTGGCCGAAGAAATTGCCAAGCTGGAAGAAGCCCATTACGTCGCCATCACCACCGGAGCCTACGATGTCTTTATCTGGGCCGGATTGGAGTCGGCGGAAAGTCTGGGCACCTTTTTACGCACCAAGATCGGAGTCATTGAAGGAGTGCAGCGCACCGAGACGTTCGTCAACCTCGCCATCAAAAAGCGGACCTACGGATTGGTGCTCTAACAACTCAGACTACGAAACACTGATTCCAAGACGAAGCTTAGGACATTCCCCGCCGGGTAACATGATTCCCAGCGGGGTTTTCTTTGCCTAAGCGCGGGACCCGGTATGCCTCGGTAAGAATTCCTACGACCGTCTGCCTTGCAAACACCTGAGCCTATGCTATAATTCGGTGGGACGCCTTCCACCGAGGCTGAAGTCAAGGGTCGAGAAGAGCGCCACATTCAATTTCTAAGGAGCGGTCTAGGATGACCTACATCATTACTGAGCCTTGCGTTGGTGTCAAAGATTCAGCCTGCGTGGACGTTTGCCCGGTCGACTGCATCTACACCCGCGATCAGGACGACATGTTCTACATCAGCCCCGACGAATGCATCGATTGCGCCGCCTGTGAGCCGGTGTGCCCGGTTACCGCAATCTTCGCCGAAGATGCGACGCCTCCCCAGTGGGCGAGCTACATCGCCATGAATTACGATTACTTCACGAATAACGATCCCTCGGACCTGAAGCGCAAGTAACCGCCAGCGCATTTCCCGAGACTACACTCGAAACGGACAAGTAAACCTCTGAAGGGCTACCCCCTCAGAGGTTTTATTTCGTTAATCCCAGCTCTCCATATTGAATTCCTCGAGCCGCCGGCAAACGATTCTCGTCTGCCGCCCACCCATCAGTGCGAACGCCTCTTACCCCAAGTCATCCAGGCAAGCCTGCAATGGTTTGCTGATGCATGTGAATATGGGTGTGTCCCGCTCGGTATAGGGCCGGGCCTCCGACTCCCTCAGGTCCGTGACCAGATCTAAAAAGCTGGCCGGATCGTCGGTTTCAAAACCCAGCACGAACTCCTGATCGTCCAGCCCAAAGGAATATGCCGTGCTGATCTTCACATCGGGGTATTTGTGCCCGATGGTGAAGTGCTGGCTCATCATGCGTTGCCGTTCTTCTAGGGACAGTTGATACCAATCGTGGGTTTTAACAAAGGGATATATGAACAGGTACTTTCGGCCGATGATACGCATGGTAGACGACGCGCCTTCCTGTCCTTCGTGCTGATGAGTGTCTACATAGGGAGACCGCCGGGTCATGGCTAGATAGGAATGAGGCATCTCCAGGTAGCTGCCCAACTGCGTTTTATGGAGTTGGGCGAGCAGGTCGTTCAATGGTTCCAGAGTGGGGCTGATCTTCCATAGCATGAAGTCCACATCACCCCTGGTACCCGCCAGGCTGTAGCTGGCCATGGTAACGCTGCCGGAGAATTCTGCCACCACTTCCGCGAACTCGTTCTTACTATGGGACCGTTCTCCCGGCGGCAGCCTCCGCCATTGAGGGTCCACTTTAAAGAAAGAGTACTTAACGAAATCCCGTCTTCCTTCTTGAGCCATTGTCGATTCCTTACTCCGTCGATTTCTTGGATATAGACTCGGGGCACGGATTAAATGATAGAACCTACGGCACTCGATGACAACGCCTCAGCAGCTTGAAGTTTAACTCTGTCCAAAAGTTCCTGGAGAGTCTGGCATTTTGAATATCAAGTGCAATATCAATAATCTTAAGATATATATTGATAATTTTAAGTTAAAGTGATGATATTACTTCAATAACTTGAGGACGTACCAAATGGCTCGAAGCTGGCAAGATCTGACCAAACTTTGCGGGAGCTCCTCCGTCACGGTGGAGCGAGTGCGCCTGGACGATGGCGAAACGGCCATCGAGGGCAGCTTCGAACTGCCTCCCTTGGCCCGTCTCTCCGGCGAGGACCAAATATTCGTCATCGCTTTCTTGCGCAGCCACGGATCGATCAAGGAGATGGAACGGGTATTCGGCATCAGCTATCCCACGGTCAAAAACCGCTTGAACCGGGTTTCCGGCCAGTTGGAGTTCGTGGAGACCGACCCAGTCCCGTCCCAATCCGAAGTGGTCGCCCAACTCAAGTCTGGCGAAATAACCGCGGCCGAAGCCATAGAGAGGTTGTCTCAATGATTTGACCGCCTTCTCTCTTACGGATACGGATCCGCAACAACGATATCCGCTTCAGTTTGTGGCTGCCCCTGTTCCTTATCTGGCCGCTCTTCCTATTGGCCTTGGTGATTCTAAGTCCGCTGATCATTCTATGCGCGGTCTTATTGTGGCCATTGGGCTTGAGCAAACCTTTGCTTTTGACCGGCCCCGTTTTGTTTAGACTGTTCTGCTCAATGAGAGGTCTGGAAATAGCGGTAGAGAAATCGTCGGACCAAGTGCTGATCTCATTTCGCTGATCGATCTCGTTACTCAAGATACCGATGGAGGCTTCAAATGACCGAAAACAGGCGGCAGATCCTGAACATGTTATCCGAGGGAAAGATAAGCGTGGCCGAGGCTGAGCGTTTGTTAACTCTACTGGAACAGCCACCTTCCGGTAGACCCAGCGGGAGCGGCGCCGGAGAGGGCGGTAAAACCCCACCCAAGTACCTGCGCGTAGTGGTCGAGGAAGATGGCGAGTCAGGCAGTGAACGGGTAAATATCCGTATTCCCATGGCTCTGATCCGGTCTGGGGTCAAACTTGCGGCCCTCATTCCAAGAGAGGCTACCAACCGGGTGAATGAGAAGTTGCAGGAGAAGGGCATCGGCATCGACGTGGGCAACCTGAAAGTCGAAGACCTAGAGCAGCTGGTCGATGCCATGGCGGAGATGGAGGTGGACGCGCAAGACGGCAAGAAGCACGTTCGTATCTTCATGGAGTGACCCGCTCATCGGAGATCCCTTAACGCCGGCGCCACTTAGCCTGTCTCATCTACTGGCCTTCCAAGTTGAATAATAACCGCCGGGTGTTACAATCTTTTAGGGCTACCGAGGGCGGTTCAGCCCGATAGGCTCCAAAGAGGTAGCGTTATGGTGACACTTGGTACTGCTGAATACACCTATGAAGTAGCTGAAGGCTGGGGAAAGCTGCCTGACGGCTGGTCATTTAAAGAAGCCGCCGCCGTGGGAGTGGATTCAAAAGACAACGTTTACGTGTTCAACCGGGGCGAACACCCGGTGATTGTCTTCGACAGGGAGGGGAACTTCCTCCGCTCCTGGGGCGAAGGCGTTTACCCCAGAGCCCACGGCGTGACCATGGGGCCCGATGACACGATCTATCTGACCGACGACGGCGACCACACCATGCGCCATTGCACCCTGGATGGAAAAGTGCTCATGACATTGGGCATCAGCGGCAAGCCGGCCCTCTTCATGAGCGGCAACCCCTTCAATCGCTGCACCCACCTGGCCATAGACCCCGCCAACGGGGACTTTTACATCTCCGACGGCTACGGCAACGCCCGGGTGCACAAGTACTCTCCCGACGGTAAGCTCCTGTTCTCTTGGGGTGAGTCCGGGACCGGCCCCGGCCAGTTCAACATTGCCCACAACATCGCCACCGACAAGGACGGTTGGGTTTACGTGGCCGACCGGGAGAACCAGAGAATACAAGTCTTCGACCGCAACGGCAAGTTCGAAACCCAATGGATCAACATGGCCAAACCTTGCGGCCTTTACATCGATAAATCGGGCGACCAGCGGGTCTACGTGGGAGAGTTGGGCGTGGCCATCGGGCCTAACAGCCAGGCCTACGGGCTTGGACCCCGAGTCACGATCATGGATATCAAGGGCAATGTACTGGCCAAACTGGGCGACGGGCCGGAAGGCATCGAACCGGGCCAGTTCACCGCTCCCCACGGAGTTTCCGTCGACTCCCATGGCGACATTTACGTGGGGGAGGTCGCCTGGACCCACTCAAGGAGATACGCCAATCCGCCGGACGAGATCCGTTCGCTGCAAAAGCTGGTCCGCAAAGGCTAAACAACAACAGCCGGGCCGATTTACCCATGAGCAAGCCGCCGATCGCACGGCGATCAAGTCCCCCTTATTAAAGGGGATCTAGCGGGATTTCTTCATCCGCAGGAATCTCGATCCAGAGTCAAAGAAATTTCAGGGGTTCATTCATTTGCGGCCGCCCAATCTCACCACCACTGTGGAGACCTAACCGTGGCGCAAGACGTCATCGCCATAATCTGCGATTGCGACGGCACGCTCTGCCCGGACACCACCAACCAGCTTGTGTCCGCCCTAGGAATCAACACCGAAGAGTTCTGGAACCGGGACGTGGACGCACTGGTTGGTGATGGTTGGGATCACACTCTCGCCTACTTGAACAAGTTGTTGGACGTTACCCGTGACCGGCTCATCGACCCCTTAAGCAGATCCAAGATGGAAGACGTGGGCCAACAGGTGGAGTTTTATCCGGGAGCCTTGGATTTCGTTCGCCGGCTCCAGGATAGGCTCAGCGACAACTCCGAGTACCGGGAAGCCGGGATCTCCATCGAGTGGTACATCCTCAGTAGCGGTATCGAAGACATTCTGAGGGCTACACAGTTGGGTCGAATAGCAACCGACATCTTTGGCTGCGCCTTCGACTACGAACCCACCGGCCGGGCCACAACCGTCAAACGCTCCGTCACTTTCACCGAGAAGACCAAGTTCGCACACGCCATCAGCAAGGGCATATCCGGCGAAGAATTGCGGCGAAGGCCCTACCGGGTCAATGACGCTATGAAAGAGGAGGACAAGAGAGTCCCCTTCCAAAACATGGTTTACATCGGCGACGGTCCCAGCGACATTCCATGCTTCTCCATGATTAAAGCCCTAGCCGGCCACGCCATCGGCGTGTGGCCTCCGGAGGACTCGGAGCTGAAGAAGTCCTTCGAGTTGGCCCAAGGAGACCGCCTAACCGTGGGCCCCTACAAGGCCGACTACCTAGAGGGAAGCGACCTGTTCCGTATGCTTTGGCGCATCGTGGAAGGTATCGCAGATTCCATGCTGGAGAAAAGGCATCAGCAGTTCAGGTCCGCGCCAAGCCACTGACACCGGCTATTTCACCGCGGAGGCCGCAGAGTGCGCGGAGAGATTGACATTATAGTGTCGAACCTTTGCATTCTCAGCGTGCTCCGCGGTTAGTATTTTTAGCGAACTCATATAGAGGATAGTACATGGAAATTAGACTGGGCAGCCAGGTGAGAGACGCCAAAGAAGCTGAGGGCACGGCGATCATAATCGACGTTTTCCGGGCCTTCACCACGGCGGCCATCGCCTTCAATCACGGTGTCCGGGAGATAACCCTGGTTGCCGATGCGGAAGATGCCCTGGCCCTGCACCGGCGGGGTGTGGGCGACTTCCTGATGGGAGAAGTGGCCGGCAAACGCCCCGATGGGTTCGACTTCGGGAACTCTCCCTACGAGATCTCCCAGGCCGACCTGGACGGCAAAACCCTGGTCCAGTCCACCCGGGCGGGCACCGTGGGCGTAGCCGCGGCCACTAAGGCCGACACTATCTACCTGGGATCATTAGTGGTAGCCCAAGGAACCGTCGACGCCATTTTGAAGGACAACCCCAGCGTGGTATCCATCATCGCAATGGGCGACCAGGGAGTAGTCCGTTCCGACGAGGACGAACACTGCGGCATCTACCTACGAAACCTATTGGAAGGCCGTCACCCTGACCCCGCCGCCCTGCAAAGCCTGATTATGCAAGGCGGCGCCACCCAAAAATTCTTCGACGACAGCCAGCCTCAATTCCATCCCAAAGACGTAGAACTAGCCCTCCAAATCAACAAATACCCCTTCGCCATGAAAATAAACCGGGAAGACGGGCTATTGGTGGCCCGGAAGGTTATGGCTGCGTAGGAAAGGCTTTGGATTCCCTCTAGCCCAATATGCCCGAAAAGCTATGGAAAGACTCAGTCTTGCTACCCTTCGCTAAACCGCGCCGGGTCTAGGGAGGATACGCCGGGGACATCGGTGCTGCCCTTTACGATCAGGTCTGCAAGGCCGTGGCACATGCCGGTGCTCCAGAGGATGCCCTTGCGTCCGGAGCCGGTGCCGACGTACAGGTTTTCCCAGCCGGGCACCTTACCCACGATGGGTAGCCCATCGGCGGATATGGGCCGCAGGCAGGCGGTTTGCTGGACCAATTCGGCATCGGCCAGGGAAGGCGCCATCTTCAGCAAGTCTCCCATGATCTTGTCCCGGGCCGCAGTGGTGATCCCCACGTCGAACCCCGCCTCTTCTTCGGTTGTTCCAGCCCAGATCAACCCGTCGGGCTTGGAAGCGGCGTAGCTCCCGGCGTAGTTCAGGGAAGCCCTCATGGGATCGGTGGTCAACTGTAGGCGAATGACTTGGCCTTTGAGTGGGCTAACCGGAATCTCCACTCCGCACCAAGAGGAGGCCTGTTGAGACCAGGGCCCCACCGCCAGTACCACCGCGCCGGCCTCAAGTTGACCGGTTTCCAATGTTACTCCGGAACAACGGCCGCCCTCGCTGATCAAGCCGGTTACCCGGCGCAGGAGGATCTCGGCGCCGAACTTTTCCGCGGCTTGGGCGGCGGCCAGGTTGTAGCGGTAGGCCTCGATCGCTCCTGTGCCCTGAGCGTATGACGCCCCCAGGCACGCCGGATTAGCTCTCGGCTCCACTTTGAGAACGTCCGCTTGGTCCAGCCATTCGACATGGAAGCCCTTAACGTCCTTTTGCCATTTGATCTCTTCCTTATACCGTAGAGCCTCGGAATCGTCGAAGGCCAGGATCAGTCGATCCCGGAGGTGGAACTGGGTATCAACCCCTGAAGCCTCCTCCAGTTCCGGGGAGAGAGTAGCGTGCCGTTCTAAGCACCATACGCTGAATCCCAGGAGCGGATCGGGAATCCCGGCTCCTTCCAATGGTCCCAGGCCGCCGAACGCGAATCCCGAGGCGTGGCTGGCCACGGCGTCGGCCTCGACTATCGTCACTTTCAACCCTTCGCGGGACAGCAGATAGGCGGTCAAGCAGCCTATGATGCCGCCTCCAACAACAATTACATCGCGCCGGTCGGTAGCCACCCTTATCAACTCCTTAGAATTTAGGCTCGCCAAAAATCGTTAAGGATTTTCTTAATCCTTAACGGATCAGTTTTACCTCAAGCCCGATGTCCAGATTCGACCATTGCCGGTCGGCGGTAAGCACACCGTACCCCAATCGAAGTGCCAGAGCAAGGCAAGCACGGTCTGCCAAAGAAAGTCCTGCCGACCGAGTCAATGGACGAAGCCGCGCAATCATCCTGGCGTCAATGGCGGTAACTGGAAACACTTCAAATGCTGAAGACAACATCCCTTCGAATTCCAACCGCTCGGCGATGGCATCAGGGTCCTCTCCTTCATCCGCAAACTTTGACAGAACTTCAGCCCAATTCGCCGCACTGACGACACTAACTTCGGTCATCGCCTCGGACACTGTGCCCGCTCCGGGTTCGCCATGGAGGTAAGCCAAGATCGCCGATGCGTCAAGAACCCACATGTTACTCCCTGGCCGCCTCTGCCCGTCTTTCCTGAATCAATTCGTCGGCCAAACTTCTACCTGGTGCGATATGTTTCAACATCCCCTGAGCGCGTTTTATCGCCATTTGGCGGGTAAACACGCGGACCTCACCATCCTTAAAGGCTAAGATCACTTCGTCGCCAGGCTTGATGCCCATGGCCTTACGAAACTCGACGGGAAGGACTATTCTGCCACCTTGGCCTACTTTTGTCTTAATGCTATCCATCTGCCACCTCAACATAAATATACCACTAATTGATTTAATGGCACATTTTTCAGCGGTTGCCCGGATTGGACGATCCGCGGTATGCCGAAAAGAAATCTTCTCCTTCCCAACCTCCCCATATACTAGCCACGGCAAATACGCTAGGTGTACAATCTGCTCTACCCGATCACCGGCCCACTCCAACTATGAACAATAGCTCAATCTCCGCACACGACCCATTTCAACGGCGGTCGATCTCCGTCTCCGGAACGGAGATCGCCTATGTAGACGTAGGGTTGGGAGATCCCATCGTGTTTCTCCACGGCAACCCAACATCGTCTTATCTTTGGCGCAACGTCATACCTCACCTGCAAAACCTGGGGCGATGCCTGGCCCCAGACTTGGTGGGCATGGGGGAGTCAGGCAAAGCGAAAGACGGGAACTACCGCTTCTCCGATCACGTATCCTACTTGGACACTTGGTTCGACAAGCTGGCGCTCAACCAAAACGTGACCCTAGTCGTCCACGACTGGGGGTCTGCCCTTGGGTTCCACTGGGCCCACCGCCACCTGGTTAGAATGAAAGCGATCGTCTACATGGAGGCCATCGTCCGTCCTCTCACTTGGGACGAATGGCCCGAGTCGGCGCGGTCGATCTTTCAGGCCATGCGCTCGCCCGCCGGTAATGAAATGATCTTGGAGAAAAATCTGTTCGTAGACCGAATCCTTCCGGCCAGCGTGATGCGGGCATTGACCACAGAGGAAATGGAGGTCTACCGGCGCCCCTATCTAGAGGCAGGTGAATCGAGGCGTCCCACCTTAACCTGGCCCAGGGAGATACCCCTGGACGGACAGCCCACCGATGTAGCCGGCGTGGTGACCGGTTATTCCCGGTGGTTGGCCGTTAGCGACTTACCCAAACTGTTCATCAACGCCGACCCGGGTGTGATCTTGGTGGGTGCACAAAGAGAATTCTGCCGCGCCTGGCCGAACCAGGAAGAGGTTACTGTCCCGGGGACGCATGTCATTCAGGAAGACTCTCCGGACGAGATAGGTCAAGCCATCGCCCAGTGGTACTCGACCTTGTGAGAGTACCTTGCCTGATAATCGGCGTCGTGGTGACGTTGCTCTTTATGATCTTGATGGTGACTTGCCGGACCATCGGATTGCCGCTGTCCGACAATGTCCCTTCGCCGAACTCGCGCGTGGCCCCTCCGGCAGTTCAAAGATGAATCAGTCTCTTGACGGCTTTGCGTTTGGCGGCGCCCCTATTCCTGAACGGCGTAGCGAAGGTGGGTGATGTCTTGGACCCGCTGATCACCGTCCAACCTGATCGCTATCAAGTCGATACGCCAGTCGGAGTGAACTAGGTCGTGCTCTTGTAGAAACTCCTGGGCGGTGGCGACCAATTTCCGAGCTTTGGCAGCGGTCACGGACTCCTCGGGCGTGCCGAACTCAACGCCCCGGCGGGTGCGTACCTCGACGAACACCAACTCCTCCCCTTCCTGGGCCACGATGTCCACCTCTCCCCAACGGCACCGGTAGTTGGTTGCCACCAACACGTAGCCCTTCTCTTGGAGGAACCGGCCGGCCATGCCCTCTCCCCATTTGCCGAGGCGGATGCGGGGGGTAGTCACGCTAACCGCCTCCCATTGCCTGGGCCGCCAGCCGCACCGGTGCGAACGAATGCCGGTGGATGCCGCATGGCCCCATCTCCCTCAATCGAGCCATGTGGTGCGCGGTCCCGTAACCCTTGTTGCGAGCGAAGGCGTAGCCCGGATAAATAGCATCAGCTTGCTCCATCAGCCGGTCTCGAGTCACCTTGGCCACGTTGGAAGCAGCGGCGATAGAATAGCTTATCCGGTCGCCGCCCACCACCGGTCGAAAGGGAATCGGACAATCCCGCATGTGAACGAAGTCCAACAGCAGATACGACGGGGAGAGGGGCAGATCAGCCACCGCCTGTAGCATGGCTTTAATGTTCGCCGGGCCGATGCCGATGCGGTCGATCTCTTCCGGGCCAACCTGGCCTACGCCGATGCCCAAGGCATGGATTTCCACCAGTTCGACCACTCTTTCACGCCGGGCGGGGGAGAGCTTCTTGCTGTCGTCCAATTGAGCCAGCCACGGCTCCGAACCGGTCAAATCTGTGGGAAGCACAACGGCGACAGCCACCACGGGACCGGCTAAAGGTCCTCGGCCAACCTCGTCCACTCCGGCCACCAGAGCGAACCCTTGCTGATAGAGCTCTAGTTCAAGCGAAAGGCCGGGCATGGTCCGTTCAACCGGGGATGGGTTCTTTGGCCGGACCACCAGGGGTCCCTTGCCAAAGATTTTCGCTGTTCGCGGTGTCTCCTTCGATGATGCCACCTCCCATCAACACGTCACCCTGGTAAAATACCGCCGCTTGGCCTGGGGTCAAGGCCCTCTGGGGATCGTCGAAGCAGACCATCGCACCGTCTTCTTGAGGGTACAGAACGGCCGGGGCTTCCGATGCCTTGTATCGAATCTTTACCTCCACCCGGGTGGGACCCTCAGGAGGAGAACCCGACGTGTAGTTGACACGGGACGTCCAAACCCGGTCCCGGTAAAGGGCTTCTTCCGGCCCAACCACAACCCGATCGGTCTCAGCGTCCACCTGCACCACGTAGAGAGGCTCTTTTGAATTGATTCCCAAGCCCCGACGTTGGCCTACGGTAAAATACTCGATTCCCTGGTGTTCACCCAAAACGGTCCCATCCACATGCACGACGTCTCCCGGAACCGCGGTGATGTGCTGCTTCAAGTAAGCCTTGTAATCGCCCAAGGGAATGAAGCAGATGTCCTGACTGTCCGGCTTTTCGGCGTTGATGAAGCCGGCATCCAAGGCCATGTCCCGGATCGCCTGCTTGGCATAGGCGCCCACGGGCATCAGGGTCCGAGCCAACTCCTCTTGTCCCATGCCGAACAGCACGTAGGACTGGTCTTTGGCGGTATCGACTCCCTTCTTCAGGACCCAACCATCAACGGTGTGCTCGATCTTGGCGTAATGACCGGTAGCCACGTAGGCGGCCTGCAGCGCCGCCGCCCGGTTCATCAAAAAGCTGAACTTGATCTTGTCGTTGCAGGCGATACAGGGATGGGGAGTCCGGCCCTTGCTGTATTCCCGGCGAAAGTAGTCGATGACGTGTTCCTGAAACTCCTGCTGCACGTTGAGTACATAGTGGGGAATTCCCAAGCTGCGGCAGACCATACGGGCGTCTTCCACGTCGTCCAACGTGCAACAACCCTGGTAAGAAGGAGGCAGGTTTGCCTCGTCCAGGCTATACAGCTTCATGGTCACGCCGATCACGTCGAACCCCTGCCGCTGTAACAGCAGGGCAGCTACCGACGAGTCCACGCCGCCGCTCATGGCGACTACTACTCTTTCAGTCATCATTAAACCTCAATTACACAGCCTAGCACGCCGCCAAACCTGAATTCAATAGTGGCATCGGCGACCTGGGAAGATTGAGAGCTCTGATTGACACGCCTTTGACACCTGGCTACAATCCCGCTGAACCTGGCCGGGGCATCTGCCCGTGTGCGGCAGGACTTTCCCAAACTTCAAGGAGGCGCTCCATGCCTACAACATTCGGAACTTCAATGCCCAGCCGGGGAGACATGGCCAGCCCGGAAAACCTCCGAACTCTGGCCCAGCGTGCCGAGTCCCTGGGTTTTGATTCGGTGTGGGTAAGCGACCACATCATATTGCCCAGGAAAGTTGACTCCTTCTATCCCTACGCCGCGGATGGCGTGGCCACTTTCCGGCCCGACGAAGATTACTACGACCCCCTGGCGACGCTTAACTTTCTGGCGGGCTGCACCCAAAAGATTCGCCTGGGCACCCACGTGCTGATTCTCCCTTATAGAAACCCGGTGGTGACCGCCAAGATGCTATCGACGTTGGACGTACTATCCGGCGGACGAGTGATCCTAGGCGCCGGCGTGGGGTGGATGGAGGAGGAATTCCAGGCTCTTGGGTTGGATACCTACGCCCAGCGAGGCGCGGTTACCGACGAATACATCCAGCTATTCAAGGAGCTTTGGACCAAGGACGAGCCCGAGTTTCAAGGGGAACACTATCAACTGTCAGGAATGGGCTTCATGCCCAAACCAGTGCAGAAACCCCACCCGCCCATATGGATAGGGGGTCACACCAACCCGGCCATCCGCCGCGCCGCCGAGTACGGCGATGGTTGGATGCCCATAGGTTTGCGCCCACCGGCCATTTTAGAGCCTGAAGAACTGGCAGAGAAGATTGCCCGCCTTCGAAGACTTACCGTCCGGGCCGGGCGGCCCGAGGACGCGGTCTCGCTGTGTTTCAGCACCGGGGTGACATTCGATGACTCTCCTGGCGCCACTCGCCGCATGATGAGCGGCCGGGCCGAACAGATCGCCACCGACCTGCGCCAATACCAGGATCTGGGCGTCCGAAACTTCATCCTAGGCTTCCCCGGCGATAGCGTGGCCGCTTTGGATGAAGCGATGGAGCAGTTTTCCAAACAGGTGATGCCCTTGATTCCTCAGGATTGACCGGACCAGAGATCGCGGAGAGCGCAGAGCTTTAAGCCTTTTGGTTGCCTTGAATTTTAAATTAGACCTACGACACCGTCGCCTGGGATACGCCGTACTTACTCTCTAGCTCATATACATCCTGCAATCCCAACAACTCCGCCACCTCCCATCGAGTGCCGTAACGGGAGGTGTCCACCTTTCCTTGGGTTTTCAACTCCTCATAGGAAGCCTTCAGTTGCTGATAGATCAGCCAGATGGTGCCGCCGCAGATCATTAGCTTATAGCCCAATTCAGCAACTTCTTGAGTCGAAAAGAGGTCGCCGTTGTACATCCGGGGAAAGTCGGGCAGATCCTTGGCGTAGGCCTGCAGGTCTTCCGCCGACTTGATCCCATCGACAAACACCATATCCGCACCCGCATCGATGTACTCCCGGCAGCGGCGTACCGTGTCCTCCCAGCCGGTGACGGCGTAGGCGTCGCAACGGGCGATGACGACAAACTCAGGATCGTTCCGGGCATCCAACGCCGCATGAATCTTCTGTACCATCTCGTTCGACGGTATCACCTGCTTGCCATCGAAGAAGCCGCACTTCTTGGGGAAAACCTGATCTTCTATATGTATTCCAGCGACCCCGGCCGCCTCGTACTCCCGCACCGTGCGCTGAACGTTTAAGGGATTGCCGTAGCCGGTGTCCGCGTCGCAGATCACTGGGACATCAATGGCATTGGCGATGTACTTGGCGTTGCCCACCATTTCGCTCATGGTCAACAGACCTACGTCTGGAAATCCTTTTTCGGCGGCGGTGCCGGCTCCTGTCATGTAAACCGCGTCAAAGCCCACCGATTCGGCAATCTTGGCGTGCAGGGCGTTTATCACAAATGGAGCCACGATCATCTGGTCCGACGCCATTAGCTGCCGTAATTTGCTTGTGGTTTTCATTGTCTTCTCCTTAAAATAGATCCCCATCCAAACGCAGGTTATTTAGCAAAATTGAATTATAAAGGATAACTGGAAACGATCTCCCAGCTAAGGTCAGCCGCCCACCGGCCTCCATTCCAATCCTCTTCGGCAGCCTGGGATTGGAAACGGACCAATAGCAACCGCCAAGCGTTGGCGGATTCCGGCACGGCTAGGTCGTCAACAACCCCTTGGGCAAACTCTAACGCGTCGGCCATCACCGCCGAAGGTAACTTGGCGTACTGCATCATTGTGACGTGGGGCCAATAGTCTCCTTCCACGTGTTCCATCTCCAGTACGGCGCCGGAAACCCGTCTTACCATGTCAACAACGTCCCCATGCAACTTGTGCAGCGCTTCCGGCCTTGGAGGCCCCGAGAGGTCTAGGAAGATGTTTCCGGAAGCGCCGGTCACGCCTTGGTGGTGTAGGGAAAATCGCGGTTCCCTCTGGCGGCTTTTCTCAGCGGCGGCCTGCAAACCGGCCTCAACTTCGGCCAGAGCGGCTTCCGAACACTGAAAGAAGCCGGCCACGGTTAGGTGCAACATGTGCATCTCGGCGGCCCAGCTTCCGTATTGGCCGCAGATCAACTGGCGCGCCCGGTAGGCCCTGGCGGTAAAGGACGGCGACGGAATGAGCAATATACCGAATCTGATAGACATGGGTTTTCTCGCTATTAACTTCTTGCGGCCGATAGCATAGGCCGGGTTTAGGAATGGAGTGGGTGGTGAAATACCTCCGGTCTGACTCGGAGGTTCAGCTTCAGGTCTAGAGCATCGACCATGACCGTCAAGAAGCTAGATCTGGCTGTATCCGGAACCCGGCCGATCGGCATCCACGCCCCTACCCTTGCCTTCGGTGATCCAGCCGAACTCCTTCAGGATCTGCTGGCTGTAGGTTACTCGTCCCGAAACCCGGTCCAGTGGCTCGGTGGCCAGTAGAAGGGCGGCCTTGGCCATAAGGTCCGGGCTCTCGCTTCGGGGGTCGTCCATCCCGGTTACCAAGTTATGAAATACCGTACCCGGCGTGGCCACCACCTGGGAAGGAGCTAGGGACGTTACCGACACGCCATCTTTGTAAACCTCAATGGCCAGACCTTGGGTGAACCGCTCCAATGCGGCCTTTTCGGCGCCGTAACAGGCACCGCCGCCATCGGCGGTAGTGTCCGGGTAGGGGCCCCTTCCGGGACCGACGGCGGACCCCGACGAAATGTTAACGATGCTGCCGCTACCCCGGGGTATCATGTCCTCTAGAACCAATTTGCTCAACAAGAATGGAGCGTGGAAGTTCACCGCCCACGAGCGCATCCACCGGTTCAACGGAAAATCTTTAACCGGGTAGTAGTAGGTCAACGCCGCGTTGTTCACCAGCACATCGACCGGTCCATAGATGTCTCGCGTTTCTTGAATCAATCGCTCGCAGTCTTCGGGTAGGGAGATATTAACCGCAACGGGCGTAGCCTCGCCGCCGGCTTCGCGGATGTCGCCAACGGTTTTTTCCAGCGACCCTTCCAGGGGGTGATCCCCTTCACGCATAGTTCGCGCAGCACAGATCACGCTGCCGCCCTCGGAGGCAAATAACCGGGCAATCTCACTGCCGATGCCGCGGCTGGCGCCCGTGATTATCGCCACCCGGCCGTCCAATCTGGCCATGTTTTTCTCCCGAGTTATAGATGAAAGGGAACGCGGTATCCCGAAGCTAACGCGCCTCGACTGCGTATAGTCTGCCGTCTCTTGACGCGACGAACAGCGTGTTTTCGGCCACCACGGGACTGGCGGTGACTTTTCCGCTGGTCTGGAATTCCCAAATGATTTCCCCGGATGCACGGTTGAGCCCTACAACCCGCCCATCCTCGGTCCCGACCATCACCGTATTGCCCGCCACGGTGGGAGTGGAGGTAACGTGACTGCCCACGTCACTCCCCCAAATCTTCTCACCCGATTCGGCGTCGACGGCGCTGACAGTGCCATCCAGGCCGCCGGCATACAGCATGTCAGGAGCAACCGCGATTCCTACGGACATCCCGCCTACCACGCGGTTTGTCCAGACGGTGCCATTCTGTACGGGCGGCGGTAGTACCCCCCATATGTACAGGTTCACCCTCCAGAACAGAATACCTCGCTCAAGTGGGTAGCTCTTTGCATGCCGGTCCAGGGCCCACACGCTACCGTCTTGCGTGCCAAAGTAAACGTAATCTCCCTGGAAAATCGGACTTCCGGAAATTTGCCTGCCTCGACCGGTATCGTAGAAGAACTGCTGGCGCGCCGATCGGTCGCCTACTATGTATAATTCTTTAGACAGCGAAGCCACGGCGACCGTGCCATCCACGTATGCGGGTCTATCAGTGACCCAGGCGCCGGTGGGGAATGTCCAACGTGTTTCCCCGGTGGCCACGTCCAAAGCGTGCACATTGCTGTCGGCCGACCCTATGTATACGGTGCCGTCGGCGACGACGGGAGACGAGAGTATCGGACTCCCTGTGTGATTCTCCCATTTCACCTCGCCGGTGATTCGGTCAAGAGCCACTACGATTCCCGGACGGACCGCGGAAATCACCAGATCGCCGGTCACCGCGGGCGTCGAACTGGATGGCCATCCACTGTGATACTCCCACAACATCTCTCCCGACCGAACGTCTAAAGCAAGGGTGCGTTTGTCTTCCGTTGTCAAGTAAACGCGTCCGTCCACGACCACGGGTGATGTTGCCAGGCCGTTGGTCGAGGAGAAGGTCCACCTCACCTTTTCCGGGAAGGGAGCCTCAGCCGGTGTATACCCCGTATTTCGGAAATCGTTTCCGGACTGGGCCCAAGCGTTGGGACTGGTAGCCGGGCCGGCGGAGGTTGTAGCCCCTGACGGGGCGAAGACTAGGGGGACCGGATCAAGAAAGACCACCACCCTCCACAGGATTAACGCCAGCACGGCCGCCAGCAGACTGTATTGGTAACGTCTACGCCAGATATGGAGGCTAGGAATGCGAGAGCGTCGCTGTACTTGTGCTCTTGGGACCAGGTCGGCACCTGCGAGGAACGACCAGCAGCTAACACACCTAGTTGAGTCAATAGAAGGGTTTAAGTGGCCGCAGACGCGGCAAACGCGGACTTGTTCGCCGACTTGTTCCTGCACCTGTTCCAAAAGTTGATTCAATCCCGCCAGTCATAGATTTTCTCTATAACGAGTGTAGGCTGCTGCTCCAAAGCCGTCAATCCCTTCCCGTTGGTCCGGCAGAGAAAGCCAGCTGAGTTTGTCCAACTGTGATTACAGTCGGTCAAGATCCCTGCTTTCAAGTGGAATAACTCCCAGTCGGAAGTTTCCAAGTAAATCTTGCGACGAATTTCGTCTTATATCCATAGCATACAATTAACGGCGCTGCTTTCCTTTTTAGACGATGGTGTCCGGCTTGAACACCGCCCAGGAAACGATGCTCAGGTATAGCTGCTCCAGCTTTGTCCCAACCATGTCCCCAACGATGGACTCTCCACCAAACTCCTGACGCCAGGACTCGGTTTGGCGCTGGTACATAATCAGGTTGCTAAACCGCAGGAAGCCAGTCGTTCCGAAGTCTAAGACCTTTCCGGCCACCGTCCGCCTATACACGAAGGCGATGTTGCAGAGAGGTCAATAGGTAACGACCACCGGCTCTCCCCCAACCGTATCGTTGACCACTTCGTGCCATATCATGATCTGCAGCGGATAGGCCCGAGAGTCGCCCGTGACATTGACCACCTGCACCGGTTCCCGGTCGGTCAAACATTTTTCGGCCTCGCCCGCCGTCTCAAATACCGGTCGGTCGGTCGGCAGTATATCGTCCTTTCCCGGCCCGGCGCCCATGATCTCACTGTAGTAGGCAGACCGGAGCCGGAAGTTCGTGCTCCAGCCAAAGATCGAAAAGGCGGCGGCGAGCATCTCTCGTTGTAGCTGTTCTTCGTTGATGGGACCAACCTTCCGCTGCGGGAACTTGGGCGTGGCAGGAATGGGGGTAAAAAGGAAATCAGGCGGAGTGGGAATTGGAGTGGATTCCTCAGTTGGCGCCTCCCCAACCGTCGTGGCAGGCGTCTCCGCATCCGGCCCACGCTGGTGGTCGACGGGGCCGGGCGTTCCCGCCGGCGCGAAAGAGGCCGCCAACCCTGACGGTTCCCGAAAGATTAATTATGTTCACCTATCACCTCGGATAGACTACCCAATGGGC
>Ga0208391_1000076_pt1 | contig 46479 bp, 43 predicted proteins | sample Knorr_S23_td_Bot_FD_185612 | JGI IMG/M metagenome (GOLD analysis project Ga0208391, IMG submission 185612) | Marine microbial communities from Southern Atlantic Ocean transect - Knorr_S23_td_Bottom_ad_3770_LV_A (SPAdes) (version 2) | ecosystem: Environmental > Aquatic > Marine > Oceanic | place... | reverse complement strand
AAGCTCCAGTAGCGGAAGTTCCAGCTCCAACGCCACCGACCGTAGCTCCGCCAGTTGAGACTACTCCGGTCCAAGCTACTCCAGTCCAAGCTCCGCCAGTCCAAGCTCCGCCGGTCCAAGCTCCGCCAGTCCAAACTCAATCCGAAGCCCAGATACTGGATCAGGAGATCGCGGCGGCTACTCCGGCCAGCGCATTGCCGGGAAGCGCCGCTGCCGCCATGGCCGAGGAGCTGGCCAGGGGAATGGGCGGTCTTGGAGTAACCGCCGGAAGTGGTGAGGCGCCAGACAAAACCCCGGTAGAGGTGAAACAGCCATCACCTACCGAGGCCCCGGCCCCGGAACCCCAGGGCAGAATCATAGAAATGCCGTCGCCTTCTCAACCGAATGCCGCCGAACAACTACACCACGAGATGGAGGCTGTTTCCCTTCCGACGCCGATGCCGGAACCCATGTCCGAGCCTATAATTCCGGATCCCTTCGACTTTAGTCAACCTGCTACTCCGGTCATAGACATGCCCGAACCCCGGCAACAACCCACCGCCGCCGAGTTGCTGCGCCAAGAGATGCAGGCCGCCATTCCGCCGCCGAGTCCGGAGATTGTTGAACGGCCCGTGATTCAGGCGCCGGAACCAGTCGTACCGCCACCGGTCGCGGTACCACCTCCCGCGGCGCAAGCGCCTCCCCAGCCGCCACCGGCCCCGGTTGGCGCCCCCCCAGCGGTCACCTACACCGGACGGATATATCTGATGTTCCCGTCATCGCTCAGCCAAGGCCGCTTGGAATCCGTCTGGGAAGTCTTGGACCAAGTGGCGGGCAGCGGGGTCATTACCGACACCCGGCTGATATCCAGAGAGGCCGGGATTCAGTTCACCCTCGACCTGGGAAACCATGAACTGGACATCGAGGCGCTAAAAAGTAAATTCCCCGATGCTCAAGTATCGGCTATGGAAGAGGACCGCTTACGGATCGACTGGCCGGACTAATAGCCAGGGCGAGGCTCGCTTATCGTCACCTTGCCTGAGGAACCAAGGCCACGGATCTTCGCCGGCCCAGCGATATAAGTCCCATCCCGGCCGACGACGACTTGGTCCAACCCACCTACCTAGTCAGCGTCTTCAGCATCAAACCCAAAGTAAATCTAGAGCCCAATATCCCCCCACCCCTGATTCACTCGGCTCAATCACCGCCCGCAATAATTTGGCGCGCAAAATCAGCACCGCCCGGCCAGACAGTCAACGCTCCTCACTCCAAAAGGCCTCATCCGTAAAGGGAGACCGGGGGGATTTCGGCACTCCCAAATCGCCTGTAGAATATTCCGCAAATTTGAGGTAAATTTAGGCGGCAAAAGAATTCACTAAATGCCCGAAACCCCAATGCCTGCCCAATGAGGAGGGATCCATGCCCGAGACGATTAAGGAAGCCTATATTCGCAAGAACCCCAAGTCGGCGGAGTTGTACCCGAGATTCCAGGAGTTGTTTCCCTCAGGTGGGCCCGGCCATGACGGGTACGTCGCCGCTCCTTTCCCGATCAGCATCGCCCGAGGCCAGGGTCCGCGGAAATGGGACGTGGACGGCAACGAGTACATAGATTTCGGGCTGGGATCGGCCTCGCTGCTTTTGGGTCACGCCCACCCGGCGGTGGTGGACGCTTTGACCAAGGCCGCGCCCTTAGGCTCCCACTTCGGCGCCCCGGTGGAGTCGATGCTGGAGTGGGGCGAGCGGGTCCACAACCTCATCCCCTGCGCCGACAAGGTCCGCTTCGTGGCCTCCGGCGCTGAATCCACCATGCTGTCCATGCGCATCGCCAGGGCCTACACCGGAAAGGAAAAGATCATCCGGTGGGAGTCCCACTACCACGGCTGGCACGATTACGCCATGCCCGGCAACCTGCCGCCCTTCGACTCTCCGGCCTCTATCGGCATACCTCAAGGCGCGGTGGACTCGGTGATAGTGTTGCCTCCGGACTTGGACACTCTGGAGCGTACCCTGGCCGCCGACAACAATATCGCCGGAGTGATTACCGAGGGTTCCGGGGCATCCTACGGGACCGTCCCTCTTAGCCCCGGTTTTCTGGAAGGCGTGCGCCGGTTGACCCGCCAATATAACGTGCTGATGATTCTGGACGAGGTTATAACCGGATTCCGGTGGAGTCCCGGCGGACTGCAACAGAGGATCGGGATAGACCCCGATCTCTGCACCCTAGCCAAGATCCTTACCGGCGGGCTGCCCGGTGGAGCGGTGGCGGGGCGGGACGACATCATGCGGGTCATGGTGCAAACCGGCGACCGGCAACACGACCGCCACGAGCGGGTCCTCCACGGAGGCACATTCAACGCCAATCCATACTGCGCCGCCACCGGCAACGCCGCTCTTGAGATCGTGGCCAGCGGGGAGATGCAGGACACCGCCGACCGCATGGCCGATCGTCTGCGCGTGGGATTACAAGAGATCCTGGACCGGTCGGAAGTAGCGGCATGCGTCTATGGCGACGCCTCCACTTTCCACGTCTACTTCGGCAACAGGTCGATCGAGGGGATGGACGCCAGCACTTTGAAGAACACTCCTCCGGCCATCCAGACCGCCTTCCGGCAGGCGCTGCAAGTGCGGGGAGTGGACCTGATGTCCCGCTCCAGCGGCGTCCTGTCCGGCGTGCACACTGAGGACGACATCGATACCGCCCTGGGCGCTTTCGACGGAGCGATCCAGGCCATGCTTGAAGAGGGGATAGCCGGCTAAGCGCCGCCTAACCTTGCTTCACGTACTTGTCGACCCGCATGGCGGCGCCCAGGGCCATGTAAATGTCGCCGTGGGCGTCGACCCAGCTACCGTGGGCCGACATGGAGTCCCACCGGGCCACCACCTGACCCTGTTTGGTCATCAGGCTGACTCGGGGAGACATTCCGTCAACGCCGCCTTCGCTGATGTGCAAGATACCGTCGGCGTCCGACGATATGTCCAGGGGACGGCGTAGATCGGTCCACATGGTGATGAACCGGCCCTCTCCCGTAAATACCTGGATACGGTTGTTTTCCCGGTCGCACACGTAAACCAGACCGTCAGCGTCCACCAGGATGCTGTGTGGCAGGTGGAACTGGTTGGGCCCCTCCTTCCCCGGCTCGCCCCATGACGCCAGCAGCCGCCCGTCCGGCGAGAAGCGGTGGACCCGGGCGTTGCGGTAGCCGTCAGAAACGTACAAGTCGCCCGAAGGCGCGGGCACCAACTCCGTCGGGTAGTTGAAGGGGCCGGACGACTTGGGCACCAACTCTCCCGGAGTTTCGCCACCCGTGTTGGAATGCACACCCCGGCGGCCTATCACCTGCAGTGCCTTGCCGTCCAAAGTGAACTTCAGCGCCACCGAATCGGCCCGGTCGGTGACGTAGATAATATCGTCCTCGATGAAAATGCCGTGGGGGTCGGTGATAGCGCTGATGCCCCAAGAACTCAGGTAATTGCCGTCCCGGTCGAAGATCATCACCGGGGGGTCTTTGCGCTGGAAGACGTACACCCGGTCCTGGGAATCAGTCGCCACGGCGCTGGTGTTGCCCCAGGTTTCCCCATCGGGCAACTTGGCCCAATTCTCGATGAGGGTATAGATATAATCTCCGGAGCCTACAGTCGTCATCTCGCCTTCAGCCTCCATCAAGATTGGGTCAAGTCTCATCCCACCCAAGTCTGGCCCAGATTTTACCAGGGAGCGCAATCCTGCACCAACAACAGCCCATCGACTGGTCCGCGATGGCGGCGGACAGGGTGTTACCTATCCGGTCTATCTGTAACCCATGTGCCCGGTTGCACAATGGGGGGCATCACCCCCATCCCAACCTTCCCCCATAAAGGGGGAAGGGGCACACGTTCTCCCCACGCCAGACTATCTCCTCCCCCCTTGCGGGGAAGGATTAAGGTGGGGGGTATCCCCCCAATCGGCGAGTACAACCGTCCCTGTCCCCAACCACGAATCCTTCGTATGCACCCCTATTCCGGCGGGAGAGGGGCCCGGGGTTGAGGGGCCACCAATGATGTATTATTGGTGGAACTTTCGCCGACTGGAGAAGTCAATGGATGACCTGCTCTCAAGAGCCCTGGACTTGGCCGAGGTGCGGGGCGCCGGTTACGCCGACATCCGCATAGTCCGCACCGTCCAAGAGCGGATCTCCCTTCGCAATGGCGTCGTCGATACCTTGAGCGTTGACGAGTCTCTGGGGTTTGGCGTGCGCGTGCTGGTGAACGGATGCTGGGGCTTTGCATCCAGCCACGATCTAACCGGCAAAGAGATCGACCGCATAACGGCCCTGGCGGTGGACATCGCCAAGGCCTCGGGGACGCTTAGCAAGGGGGCTGTCGACTTGGGGCCGCCGGTGACCAGTCGAGGCACGTACACTACGCCCATCGAAGAAGATCCCTTCACCATATCCACCGACCATAAATTGGCCCTGCTCATGGACGCCGACCAGCGGATGGCCGCGGTGAAAGGGGTCCGGTCCCGCCAGGGCAACATGGTGTTCATCAAAGAGGAGAAAACCTTCGCCAACAGCGAGGGCGCCCACGTGGAACAGACGGTGTACGAGGCGGGCGGCGGAATCGCGGCAAACGCCGTGGGCAACAACGAGATTCAGCGCCGCTCCTATCCCCAGTCCATGGGACGCCAGCAGGGTTGCGCCGGTTGGGAGTACATCACGGCCATGGACCTGCCGGGCAACGCCGAGAGGGTCGCCACCGAAGCGGTAGCCCTCCTCACCGCCGACCCGTGTCCCAGCGGCATCGTTACCGACATAATCATCGGCGGCGCTCAGTTGGCCCTACAGATACACGAATCCTGCGGCCACGCCATCGAACTGGACCGGGTACTGGGCGCGGAAGCGGCCTACGCCGGAACGTCTTTCCTCACAACGGACAAGCTCAACAACTTCCGCTACGCCTCGGACGTCGTCAACATCACCGCCGACAGCCTGCGGGTGCCCGGTCTGGGTACATATGGATGGGACGATGAAGGCGTGCCATCCCAGTCCACACCGATAGTGACTAACGGAGAATTCGTTGGCTACCTGATGTCCCGGGAGACGGCCACCGGGCTGGGCCTAACCTCCAACGGATGCGTGCGGGCGGCGTCGTGGAACCGGATCCCGATGATCCGCATGACCAACGTCAGCATCGAGCCCGGCACATGGAAGCTAGATGACCTGATAGCGGACACCGACGACGGCATCTTCCTGGAGATGAACCGGTCGTGGTCCATCGACGACAAACGTTACAACTTCCAGTTTGGCGCCGAGGTGGGCTACGAGATCAAGAATGGCAAGCTGGGACGGCTGTTGCGCAACACAACCTACACCGGCATCACCCCCGAATTCTGGAACTCCTGCGACGCCGTCTGCGACGCGGACCACTGGCAGATGTGGGGCACCCCCAACTGCGGCAAGGGCCAGCCGGGACAGATCGGACACACCGGACACGGAGCCGCACCCGCCCGCTTCCGCAACGTGCGGGTTGGGGTTCTCTGATGATCGGACGAGACCGGTGCGAGGCGGTCCTCTCCCAGACATTGGATCAACCGAACATTCGAGAAGCCGATGCCTACCTGTCCGTTCAAGACCTTAGCCTCACCCGGTTCGCATCCAACGACATCCACCAGAACGTGTCCCACGGCAACGCTCAGCTCCATATTCGGGTGGTGGTGGGCCAACGGCAGGGGCGGGCCACCACGAACGATCTTAGCGACGGCGGTATCCAAAAAGCCGCCAAGCTGGCCCATCAGAACGCTCTGCTGATGCCGGAGGACCCAGACTTCAACGGTCTGCCCATCCCCGGCTCACCGCCTCAGGTGGCCACCCACGACTCGGATACCGAATCCTACGGCCCGGCCTCCCGTTCCCAAGTGGTGGCATCAGTTTGCCGGCTAGCCGAGGCCAGTGGGTTGGAAGCATCTGGATTCTTTCGCAACGGCACCCAGGAAACCGCCGTATTGAGCACCAAGGGAGCTCGGGCCTACCACGCCGGGACCTTTGCCGGGCTGCTGGTGATGGCCATAAGCAACACCTCGGCGGGCTGGTCCAAGGGCGGGTCCTGGCGGGTTGAAGACATCGATTCCGGCGCCCTGGCCACCGAGGCCGTGGACAAGGCCCTAAGAGGCCAAAACCCCCGGACCGTTGAGCCAGGCGAGTACACGGTAGTCCTGGATCCCTACGCCGTGGACGACATGCTGGGCAGCCTCAGCCTTTACGGTATGGGCGCACAGGCGGTCCAAGAAGAACGAAGCTGGATGAACGGCCTGATCGGCGAACGCGCGATGAGCCCCCAGATCTCCATATGGGACGACGGCGCCGACTTGGAGGGCTGGCCGGTCCCCTTCGACGCCGAGGGGGTGCCACGCCAACACACTCAGCTCATTCAAGAAGGTGTTGTCTTGGACCCGGTGCACAACTCCTATACAGCAGGGAAGGAGGGGAGGCGGTCCACCGGCCACCAGTTCGCGTTTACCGGACCACCGGTCGCCTCCAACTTATTTATGCAGACCGGAGATTCGTCCCTGGAAAAGATGATTGCCTCGACCCAGCGGGGTCTGTACATCACCCGGTTCCACTACACCCGACTGGTGCACAACCGGAACTGCGTGATGACCGGCATGACCCGGGACGGCACCTTTCTTATCGAGGACGGGCAACTTAGCTACCCGGTGAAAGACCTGCGTTTTACCCAATCCTACGTAGAAGCGCTGGCAGGGGTCGAGGCCGTGGGCAGCCAAAGCAAACTTGTCTTGAACGAGGTGGGGTTCGCCACCAAAGTCCCGGCCCTAAAGATAGGCCGCTTCAATTTCACCGGTGTTACGGTCTAACGAGCCGGTCATAATAGGTCTATAGGCAGGTAATGGCAGAAACAACCGAGGTAACTCCCCAACGTAAAAAAGACATCAGAAACAGCAACGGCTTCATTCTTAGCTCCTTAGCCGGCGGTCACACACTGTTTCATTGGATGATTCAGGGCTTCGTGGTCTTGCTGCCTGAGATTCAGGCCACCTTTCACCTGAGCGGCGTCGGAGTAGGCGCCCTGGTCACCACCCGGGAGCTGGCGTCGGGTATCGTCTCCCTGCCCGGAGGGTTCCTAATCGACCCGCTCCGGCGCCATTGGGGGCTACTGTTAGCCGTTTGCATCGGTGGGATAAGCCTAGGTTCTCTGATACTCGGGCTGTCTCCGGTTTATCCGTTGCTGCTGGCCGGAATCGCCATCGTCGCCATATCCCACTCCATCTGGCACCTACCCGCCTCAGCATCCCTGTCCTACCACTTCTCCCAACGGCGGGCCATGGCCTTGTCTTTCCACGGAGTGGGCGGCAGCATCGGCGACGTGGCCGGACCCGTTGCGACCGGTTCGCTCTTGTTGGTATTGGGCTGGCAAGGGATCCTCAGCATATACGCGATAGCTCCGTTCTTCCTGGCATTCATGGCGGTTTGGGCATTTCGCGGCATCGGCGGACCCGACACAGACACCGGCGCCACAGATTTCGATAGGAGGAAAGAGGCCACCAAGAGGTTGCTCCGCAATCGTGCCATGTGGGGTATCATCGCCGTGCGAGGCCTCCGGTCCATGTGCCTTGTAGCCCTGGTTACAATATTGCCCCTGTATTTAGCCAACGACCTGGGGATGAGTCCGTTTCTCAGGGGCGTTCACATAGGCTTGCTGATCGCGATAGGGCTGATCGCCAAGCCGATGATGGGGTACCTGTCTGACCGCGTCGGCCGGAAGCAGGTGCTGGTGCCGGGCTTGATTTGGTCATGCGCCATCTCGCTGCTGCTGGCCGGATTCAGTGAAGGGATCTCCCTCACCGTCCTGATCGCTTTGTTGGGCCTTTTCTTGTACCCGGACCAACCAATATTGACCGCCGCCACCCTGGAGATCGTAGGGCGGGAAGTGGCCACCACCGCCCTGGGCATCGTCGCCTTCTTCAGTTTCTTGATGGCCGCCGTGTCTCCCCTGATCGCCGCTTCGCTGTACGAAGCCCTGGGACTGGACGCCGCACTTTACTACGTGGCCGCCCTATTCGCCGCCGCCGCCGTCATACTTGCCCTGGTGCCTCTGACCGCGAAGGGAGCTTCTCCGCTCCAAGATTAGCGCCCTCCTCCGTTAAGACATCCGTCTTGCCGGTGGTATAATCCTGCCAAAATCGGCGTCAGGAGAAAGGCGGCATGAAACGGGCGGTTGAGTTCTATAGCGAAGGGTTCAAGCTTGTCGGCGACATCTACGTTCCCGACGGTCTACCATCCGGCGAACAGCGCGCGGCGGTGCTGCTGTGTCACGGCTACACCGGCGTCAAGGACCTCTACCTGCCGGACAACGCCAAAACCCTCAACGACGCCGGTTACGTGGTCATGACCTTCGACTACAAGGGATGGGGCGAAAGCGAGGGCACCCGCAGCCGTCTGGCCCCCTACAGCCGCGTCGCCGACGTCCAGGCCGCCATGACTTATCTGGGTATGCAACCGGAGGCGGACGCCGACCGGATCGGCCTCTACGGCACCAGCTACGGCGGCGCCACCGTTTCCTGGACCGGCGCGGTCGACCAGCGAGCCAAGTGCATCGTCAGCGTGGTGGGCATCGGCCACGGCGCCCGGTGGATGAGCCGGGTCCGCCGAGTGGACGAGTGGTTCGACCTCCAGGAGCGCTCTAAAGAAGACCGGGAGAAACGGGCCAGCACCGGGGAATCGGAATACGTAGACCGCAGCGAGATCCTGCTTCCCGACCGGCAATCGGCCGAACTAGCTGCGGCGGCCCGGCGCAACAACCCGGCGGCCGTAGGCACCATCCCCCTGGAGTACGTGGACGACACCATCGGCTTCAACCCCGAATGGATCGTGGACAAGATCTCACCCCGCCCCATCCTCTTCATAACCAGCGACAACGACCGTCTGGTCCTCCCCGAAGAATCGGAGCAACTCTACGCCCACGCCGGCGACCCTAAAAAGCTAGTGGTCCTCAAAGGCTACGGCCACTACGAAGTCTATTCAGAACCCGCCTTCAGCGAGGTAATGGCGGCTACTTTGGAATGGTACGGGGTGTATTTGTAGGGGCGGTTTCAATCTCCGCACACCGGCGTGAATTGCAAGGAGCATATAATCGAACTTGACCACGCGGCAGGGACTTCAAGCCTCGTAAATATCGATAATCGGTACCTCCCGCATATAAACCTGCACTTAAATGGACGAGTACATTCTTTGTATCGAATGTGAGGCTCACCGCCCTACACAATTTCGGGATTGTAGTGGATCAAGAATTCCCTCATTTGTTTCACGCGGCGTTTTAACTTCTTGAGTTCCTCTTGGTTTCCTCGTAAGGCTTTAAGGCTCCGGCGATAACATCTAACCAGGCTGCGTCTAGCATTGAAGTCTGCGTGAATAAAGGTCCTGTGCGCCCAATTTATGCAGTATGGCATTTCTTCCGAGTCACGTAATGGAACCAATGGCCGAACGATATAGCCCGGATGTTCGGCGAGGGCACGAGTAAATTGAGGAAGAGCTACAAGGGAGTCGTGCATACTCAACGCCAACCAATCTTGCCTCCCCTCAAGACGGTAAACGTCAATCAATGCCTGGCCTACATAGGCGTTCGCTTCAGGGTCCACATAAAACTCCCCATAGGCGATTGCTCCTCGAATCATCCTAGAAGGGCCACAGATTACGGCGTTCATGAATTCACCGCAAACTGCAAGCATGGTCTTAAGGCAATCGTAAGAATCATCCCGCGAGAAGAAAACGATAGAATCCGAAAACGTAACGTACCCCAGGTCAGATTCTGGTACATCCACTGACATATCGGGATTAACCACACTCCCAGGTAGGCTTGCGCGGACCATCAGATTCAGGAACCCCCGAACGTAGGTAAATACCTCCATGGAACCAGCGGTTTCCACCCAAGAGCCAAACCCTAGGATATCGAAAAAAGCAACGAATCTTTTCCCGTTGTCTAAAAGCATCCTACGAAAAATCCCTACCAACGGCTTTGCCGGATCTCTTACAACACGTTTGCCCGATGACCAAGATTGTTCCATACCGGCCCTTCGGCCGAAAGCCAAAGAATTACGGTAGCCTAAACCACAGCAATAGCCTCAATCTCAATCAGCATGTCCGGGTTTACCAGGGAGCGGACTTCAACCATGGTGCTGGCCGGATAGTCGCTCTTGAAGTACTCGGCGCGGGCGGCGTGAATCTGGTCGTAGTGCTCCACCACGTTGGTCACGAACACGGTCACTTTGACCACATCGTCCATGGTGGCGCCGGCGGTTGCCAGCACTGACTTAACGTTCTCCAATACCTGTATTGTCTGGGCGAAGATGTCCCCTTTGCCCACTAGTTCGCCTTGAGCGTTGCGGGCGACTTGGCCGGAAACGAATACCATATTCCCCGCCGGGACCTGTATGCCATGGGACATGATGCCCGCAGAGGTGATCAGTGTTGGGCTTTTCAGTACGGTCTTAGCCATCTTATATTCTCCTCTTTCCGGGCCTGGAGCCCGTTTCGTGGCCCGAGTATATGTAATTCCCGGTTGCCGCGCCACCGAGAGGCAATGTCGCAGACGCGGTTGCCGGGTCGGGGCTTGGCGTTGCGCAGACGTGCTCTGGATCCCCCGTCCGCGGAAGGGCCGGGATGACGGAGACCTACAGGATGTACGATCTGCTCCATGCTGAACGATGGCACCCGGTTAGGGCATGCTGCTAAACTTGGGCCATATATCACTCAACCGCATCGCCAATCGAGGGAAACATGACCCGACCAAATGAAAGCGATCAGGCCCCCGGCGAAGTTTGGCCCATCATACGGGCCCAGCCTCGAAGTTTCTTCAAGGCCCCCTTGTGCACCGATCTGGACGATTTAGACGCCGACGTGGCAATCATCGGTGTTCCCTTCGACCAGGGCACCTTTGGCCGGCCCGGCGCGCGCTTCGGACCCGACGCAATCCGGGACGCTCCCAGGGGATACAACTATTCGGACCCCTTCGGGGCTCAGACTCCGGCGGAGGGGCTCTTCGACATCGACATTGAGGACGAGTTGCTGCGGGGCGTGACGATGGCCGACTGCGGCAACCTCACGATCGTGCCTTCGGAGGTGGTGGAGAACTTTGGGAAGCTGACTGCTGTCGTTGAAAAGGTGGTGGAACGGGGCTCATTTCCCGTGGTGGTGGGCGGCGACCACGCCATCACCTTCCCGGTGGTCCGGGGGCTGGGAAAGTTTACGCCCTTGAACATCGTTCACTTCGACGCCCACCTCGACTACACCCACGACGTCCAAGGCGTGCTATACACCCACGGCAGCCCCATCCGCCGATGCCGGGAGTTGCCCTTCGTGGACCACATCACCTCGGCCGGCATCCGGGCGGCCCGGCGGAAGCCTTACGAAGAAGCAAAGCAGGACGGCACCCTGATCATCACCACCAACCGGTTCCGGGAACTGGGACCCAAAGGAGTGGCGGAGCTTATTCCCCAGGGCGAAAACCTCTACATCACCTTTGATATCGACGTGATGGACCCCAGCCAAGCCCCCGGCACGGGAACTCCGGAGACCGGTGGGTTGTTTTACCATGAGGCCCGGGAGTGTCTCACCGCCCTGGTGACTCGTTCCAATTTGGTAGCTTTCGACATGGTGGAGGTGGCCCCGCCCTACGATGCGTCAGAGGTGACCATCGGCTTGGCGGCTCGGCTTATCGTGGATATTCTGGCCGCCCGGTTCCCTTCGAAATAACCCAGCGGGACGGGCGGCTTCAGATCATGAAGTTCAGATTTTCCACGATTGATTCCCCCAACGCCCGGTCCCCTTGGATGGATATCCGCTCCGTGTCCAGAACTGTCCGTGGCTCCCAACGCCCGCAGGCCAGGCAAGCGAACGTCTCCAGGTCCATGCTGAGACTTACGGTCGGTGGGACCGGTAACGAAGGGAGCAAGCTGGCCCGCTTTCCTTCCATGGCCACGGCGAACACGCGGCCGGCTAACCCGCTGACGTTGATCACCACCCCTGTTCCGTCTTCCGGCTGGACCTTTCTCCCCACCACGTAGGGCATCGCCATGACCATACGGTCCATGGCGTGGCGGGCTACCGCACCATCCATGTGTCCGGGCTGTCCGACCGCCCGGCGGACGTCCTGCTCGTGCACCCAAGCATCGAAGATCCTGATGGCTAGCAATTCGCGAACGGGCGCCCGCCCGATGGGGGTATCGGTTTCCTCGTCAAAATCGCTTTCGGTCATTGCTCGGAGGATAGCCAGCCTCTCCTCGGTCACCTCTTGAAACTCTTCCAAGACTTGGCTGCCGTATCGAGAGCGCCGGAAATCCACCAGCACTTCGTTTCGCTGTCCGGAGTCGTTCTTAACGTGGCCGGTATCCTCGGGCACGTGCTCCGGCAGCGGCCTTCCCAACAAGCGGCACTCGCTGCCTACCAGGTGCGAGAGTTGGTCCTGAACGGACCAACCGGGGCAGTCCGTCGGCGTCCCCCACTCTCTATCCTCGAAATTCGAGCACAGACCTTCAAAGGACCGCCAAACGGCCTCCATATTGTCCACGGTTTCCTGGTCGTTCATAAACACCGCCGAGGTTGTTGTCTTGTCCCTTCAATCTGCATTTGATCCCAGATGCTTCACACCCATCCCCTCGTCCTTCTCCCGAAGGATCAAGGCAGTCTCTAACCTTCCCCCATCGAGGGAGAAGGGATCTGTCCTCGCCCCTTTTATGAGGGAGAGTTAGAGAGGGGGTGCGTCGGGTCAGCCCCTTTCACCCTAATGGCGCCACGAATAATCCAAAGGCTACCCCGCCTTCCCTTCCTGCTCCTTGCGCATGGACTCACGCCTGGTGATCAGCCGGATCGCCTCGTCGGCGCCCATCCGGCCCACGGGACCCGACGCGTATATCGACCCCAGGACAACTCCGCCGCGGCCAATAAGGAATTCTGAGGGCTGGATGTAGCCGCCCCGGTCCTCGGACCACCAGGCGCCGAAGTTGTCGGATTCCTCTTTGGTGACGCCATAGGCCATCTTGAAAGAGAATCCTTTGTCTACCATCTCTTGAGCGTGTTCTTTGTCATCCACGCTGGCGACTATGATAGTCGCCTCCAGTCCTTCCAACTCGCCCTTGGCTGCTTCCCATTCGGCTAACTGCCGAGCGCAATAGGGTCACCAAATACCGCGGTAAAACAGTAACGCCGTATATCGTGAGGGCGCCTCTTCGGGAAACTTGATCGTACTCCCGTCCAACAGATTCAACGTAAGTGACGGGAACCGGTCCGATTGTTGTAGTTTTCCGGCCATAATGCCTCCCAAGATTGGGTGTCGCTCCACCGGTGGCGTTGGGCCCGGATAACGCCGGAGTACCCAATAATACCCGGAAGACCGGCGCTGTCACAAGCCATCGATCGGAGGTAAGGATAGGATGCGCCGGTCATAGCAGCGATTCGGATAGCCATCATTGACGCTCAGAGAAGCCTGGAGTAAGCTCCCACCATCAAATTCGGGCCACACGGAGGCAAGCCATGAAACAGATAACCAGCAACGTCTTCGCGGAGACCGATGTCCGGGGTTGCAATTTCGGGTACGTCACCACCTCCGACGGCATCGTGATGATCGACAGCCCGCACAAGCCCAGCGACGCCCAGCGGCTCAAAGCCGAGATCGCCGGCAAGGGACAGCTTCGGTACATCATCAACACCGAGCCCCACGGCGACCATTGGACGGGGAATGCCTTCTTCGACGTTCCCGTCATCGCCCATGAAGGGGTGCGGACCCGGATGCTCAACACCGACCTGGCCGACCACGTCTCCCGGGTGGCGGCATTCGGCCCCGAAGAGCCTGCCCTGCTGGAAGGCTACCAGTTCAATTACCCGGTGATCACATTTAAGAATGGCATGACCATGCACGTGGGCGACCATACCTTCGAGATGATCCACATGCCCGGTCACACCCTCTACCAAGCCGCGATCTTGATAAAAGAAGAGGGTGTAGTGTTCACCAGCGACAACATCTTCCGCGGAGTACAAACCTGGCTCCACGAGGCCAATCCCGACCTGTGGCTAACGGCGTTGGACTCTTTGAGTAAGCTGGACGAGGAGATATTCGTGCCCGGCCACGGCGAACTTTGCGACAAAGGTTACCTGGACGAACAGGGCTCCTTTATCCTGGAATGGAAAGAGTACGTCAAGGGAGCCATCGATCAGGGAATCACCAGAGACCAAGCGGTGTCTAGTCTGACCAAGATGACCGACCGGTATCCCATGGACGTGGGGCAGGACGGCATGGCGCCTTTGGTCATGCGCATGAGCGCCGGAAACCTGTACGACTACCTAACCGGGGCCTGGCCCCCTCCGCCCGTACCCCCGCCCCCCACGCCTCGCAGGCAATAGGAGGCGCGGGTTTGGGCTGCGGCGGAAGTGTAGAAGCTTAAGAGACCGTAAAAATCCCTCTGCCTAGGCTTCGCATATCTGCTCGTGCTAATTTCTTGGTAAACACAGGGGCAGACTGTACAACTCTAATGCCTGCAGATGTCTTGCGACTGAATATACCGGCCTCTCAGCTGAGAGGAGTTCTTCCGGTATCTGGTATTGTAGGTCAAGTGATTTATTTCCAAGAGGAAGCAATGCTACTCTTCGCGGAAGGAAATTCTACGATCCGGGCCTATTCGATCCAGATAGGGATAGCCCCAATAAATTCCAACTCCAATTATACGCTGCCGTCGTTGTTGGGCCAAGAAATACTGCGAAATTGGCGAATGCGGCACGATCCCACGGCCGGAAGGCTTGAATTCACGGTCAAGTCCTCCGATTTCACTTTCCGGGGCAATCTCGCTACAGTTGCCAACAAGTTGGTTCTGTAGAGCCTTCGCTGTGCATCTACAACATCCTCCCATTATCTTTCCCCGGATCTCGCTCCCTTAAGGACGCCCCTACCTGCGTCCACATCGCTTGAAAGCCCAAAAGCCTACCGCCCCGAACCCCTCACCTGTACCTTTCCGGCACATACTCCTTGATGGCCGGGATCACCTCTTGAGCCAGAAGGTCGATGCACCGCATCGCCACATCGTGTTTCATGGGGCCTTCCCGTCCCCACAGCACCAAGTAAGCCGGGTCCACGATGTCGACGATTTCCTTTAACTTCCGAATAACCGTCTCCGGATTTCCGGTGACTATCTGGTGAGTGGCGTGGGCCTGTTCGTAGTCCAGGCTGGGGCCACCGGGAGTAATGTCGGGGACGTTCCTGGTGGTCTCCCGTCGCGCCGCCCGGCCGCTTTGCTGCGCCGCCCGCGTCTGGTAGCCCGGTGGGGCCTGCCAATGGCGCGGCGCGGTTCCGAATGATGTGCCTTGCTGCCAGTAAAAGTTCTTGCCTTCTTCGTAGGCCTTTTCGTCACTGTCCGACACGTTCACCCTAACGGCGTAGCCCCGATTCTCCGAGGTCGGGGTATACCCCTCTTCGGCGGCTACCTTGTCGTAGAGCTCGTAGATCTCCGACACAAGGTCCAAGGGCGGAGCAAGGGCGATGTAGGGGTATCGATGCCGAGCCGCCCAGGTGACCGACTCCGGGCTGACCACGCCGGGGATCCAGATGGGCGGGTGGGGTTTCTGTAGGGGCATCATCCAGGGATTAACCACCCGGAACTGGTAATGCTTACCCTCCCAACGAAACGGGCCAGGCTCGGTCCATGCCTTGATTATCAGGTCATGAGCTTCGTCGAAACGCTCCCGGTTATATACGGGGTTGGTGTTGCTGGCAATGCTCTCTTGGCCGATGCCACGAACAAAGCCGCATACCACCCGGCCGCCGGAAATGCAGTCGATCATCGCCACTTCCTCGGCCACCCGCAGCGGGTTTTCGTGGATGGGCAGCACGTTTCCCAGGAAGCATATCTTTCCCTTCTTGGTCAACCGGGCCAGGACCGAGCCGATGACATTGATCGAAGGCATCATGGACAGGGGGTTATTGTGATGCTCGTTGATCATTACTCCGTCGAATCCCACTTCGGTGCAGTGCTGCAATTCTTCAAAGTACATGCCGTAGAGCTCGTTGGCCTTCTCGGCGCTGAAGAATTCGTTGGGGAACATCAGATTGTTGTAACCCCTCTGCAGCGCTTCTTCCTGGGGGTACGCTGAATACCCCATCTCGGTGAAGAACATCACTTCTTTAACCATGTGAGCCCCCCTGTTGCCCGGTCCGGCGGGCAGACTAGACTGGTGGCAGAAGTATGCATTCATGCCCCTTCGCCGTCAATCCCGCGGTTGACCCAGCTATAGGGGCGGGGCATACTTGGAACGGCAAGAAGAGTTCGGCTTTTCGCATTATTAGTTCTCTAGCACCCACCGGTGCAAGCATGCAATGCCTTGCCACCAAACACGGGTAGGAAACGTATGACAAGTCAACGTGAAACACTCGAACTGGAGCAGAATGACGTAGCGCTGCCGGATACGGGGCGTCCCGTCATTCGTGCCAACCGGGGAGTGATTTCCAGCGGCCATTACCTGACGTCCATGGCCGGCATGCGCATCCTCCTGAGCGGGGGCAACGCGTTCGACGCCTTGGTAGCCGCCGGGTTCGCCGCCGCCGTGGTTGAGCCCATCGCTTCCTACTCGCTGGCTGCCGAAGGGGTGTTCATGCTCTACCACCCCGCCAGCGGTGACCTTCTATCCCTCAGCGCCCAAGGTGTGGCGCCCGCCAAGGCAACCGTCGAGTATTACAAGTCCCAGGGAGTTGACCGGATTCCCACCGGCCCAGGGATGCAGGCGCCACTGTCGTTCACCGTTCCCGGAGTGGTGGACGGGTTTCTCACCCTGCTGGAAAAATACGGAACCAAATCCATAGAAGAAGTGTTGGTTTCGGCAATCGAGTATGCCGAGCAGGGCATCCCCCATTACGAGTACATGCTAGCCCGGCTCGGGTGGCCGGCCACGATGGAGCAGTTCCGAAACTACCCGCCGGGTGGTTCGGAGATCTTCTTCGACAACCAGCAAGTGCCGCTTCCCGGCTCACTATTGGTCCAACCCGGCCTGGCAGACGTCCTAAAAGGATTGGCGAATGCGGGGTCGAAGGATTGCAGCCGGCTGGAAGGGATACAAGCGGCCCGCCACGCTTTTTACCAGGGCGGCATCGCCAACACGATCGCGGAGTGTGTCCAAAGCGTGGGCGGAATCATGGACCTGGATGACCTGGCCAACTATCGCGCCCAGTTCGAAACGCCGGTGAAAGCCACATTCCGGGGTTACGAGATCCTGGGCCATGACTCCTGGACCCAGGGACCGGTGTTGATGCAGGCACTGAACATGCTGGACCGGTTCGACCTGCAGGCGATGGGGCACAACTCCCCCGCCTACATCCACACCGTAACTGAGGCTTTGAATCTTGCCTTTGCCGACCGGGAAGCCTATTACGGCGACCCCGCCTTCTCGACGGTCCCCATTGATGGGCTGCTATCCCCAGAATATGCTGCCCAACGGTCTCAGGAAATCGACCTGAATCGGGCTACCACCAGCATGCCCCCGGCCGGTGACCCGTGGCCTTACTCCAAGCAGGTCAAGGGCCAATCTGAAACTGCCTCAGAACCGGTGCTCAGCGGCGAAGCAGCGGCCGGCGGCGGCGGCGAAGACGGAACTACCCACGTGTCGGTGTTAGACCGGGAAGGAAACATGGTCTGCGGCACCATCAGCGGCGGCGCCTTCGCCAAGTCAGTATTCTTCCCCCAGATCGGCTGCGCCCTAAGCACCCGCATCGAAATGTTCAACTGCGAACCGGGACATCCCAACGTGGTGGAGCCCGGGAAGCGGCCCAGAACCACCCTGATCAATTACATCGTCACCAAAGACGGCAGCCCGGTTATGACCATCGGCTGCCCGGGCGGCGACGACCAGGCCCAGGCGAATCTACAGATACTACTGAATGTAGTCGTGTTTGGAATGGACCCACAACAAGCGGTGGAAGCTCCCCGCTTCGCCAGTCAGAACTTCCCCAACTCCTTCTACCCCCACGTGTACAACCCGGGACTCTTGACCCTAGAGGACGCAATACCCCTGGCAACGGCCCAAGCCCTCCATGCCATGGGCCACAATGTCCAGAGAACAATCAACTGCGGCATGGGTGCAACGGTCTCCCGCCGCGACCCAGAAACCGGCGCCCTAAGCACCGGAGCCGACCCCAGAAGAGCCTGCTACGCCATGGGCTGGTAGAACAAAAAACGCCCCCCTTTCGTAAAGGGGGGTTGGGGGGATTTCGTCCCTCCACCACAGAGTGACAAGGCCCCATCCAGTCCAGAATCCCCTACCCTAAATATCCAGAACCATATCCGCTTCGGATATCTGAATATCAAGCCCCAAGCGCTGCTCAACCTCGGCCAATTCCCTCCGAACCGTTGCTTCCCAGGCCGGGTTCATGTGGGCCACGATAATCTTTGGGATATACCCTTTCAGGTCTTTAAAGTCGTTCAGCGACTCTTCCAATAGATTCGGCGTTAAATGCCCGGCCACCGCCGCCCGGTCCGGGTCTCCGTTGCCAAAAGTAACCTCGGTGAGCAGAACGTTGGGATTAACATGGGGCCAAGCCTCGCTCAAACCTTTGCCCGTATCCCCGGTGTAAAACAACCTAGTGTCGCCGGATATTATCTGGAAACCCGCCGCCGGAACGGCATGATACACCGGCACTGCCATTGCCTTGTAGCCCAAGACATCAAATTCTTTGAAAAACTCCACGGTGTGCATGCGGAATACCGGTGTTTCGGGACTAGGGAATTCCAGGAAATTCGGGTACAAGGTTCCATCCAAGAGTTTCTCTGAAACGAACTTCACCGTGTCTTCGATGGCGTAAACGTCAACTGTCTTCCCGCTGTTAAGCAGGCTGATCCCCAAAGGTAGCAGGTCGCGTACATGGTCAAAATGGCGGTGGGAAAGAATAACGGCGCGGATGCCCGCTTGCTCTTCGAAACTCAGCGACCTGGTAAGCCCCCCGGCGTCTAGGACCAACACCTTGTCGATGAGGTGAGACTCCAAACGGGTGGTCTTGCTCTCCGCGTTGTGAGCGCCTAAGATTCGCAGCTCCATGAATCACTCCCAAGTGTTGATCCAATCAGGCCAGTTACTGGAACGGGGCCGCTGGTTCGATAGGGCGATTTGCCAACTCACAATGGCAGAGGCACATAATACCTGCCGTACCTCAGGGTGACAAGGAACGCCCGCCTCTCCAACGGCAAAACCCAGGGGTATGGGTTACCGACTCTTAAGTAAAACCAACGGCTATATTGACAAGGCCGAAGCCAGAATTTATGGTAGCCTCGTCCGCCCAGTATGTAGTAACGTAACGGTAATCACTTTCGGCTTTCAGTAACTTAGGTGACACCGTTTCAGATATCTGACCACAACACAGCGCTGACCCACCCGAGAGACCCCAGCGTCTCAGTGAGAAGGAGATAGATCCGATGGCTAAGCAAGCTAAACCCACTCTCCCCAGCGGACTCGATAGAGGGGATCTGACCTACGCCTTCACCAGTTCGCCAACCACCGCGCACTTGGCCTCGGAATTAACTTCCAGGGACGGGATAAGGCCCATCGCCTACAAGTGGGCGGACCAGAGCCAAGAGGTTCAAGACCTAATCACCAAAGTTTGGAAGCTGGAAGAGTTGTCCTCGGACGATCTCGACAAGCTCCCCTACGAAGAGTACTCCCGCTACCTCTTCGACCCCCGCCGCCGATTCGACAAACCGGAAGCCCTGGACGGGATACGCGTCCTGGAAGTTTGCCGTCCCGACTGGTCGGTCTTCGGACTTCAGTTCTGCGGCTCGCTTCTTGCCGAGCACGGCGCCGAGGTCATTAAAATCGAAGACCCAGCCAAGGGCGACGCGATGCGGTGGGCAGGACCGCCGCCGGATCAAGGCGGTGCTATGAAAGCTGAGGGGGAAAACTGGCCGCCCCACGGTACTTCGTTGGCCGGCTTCTGCGAGAACCGCAACAAATACTCGGTCACCTTGGACATCACAAGCCCCCAAGGCCGGGAGATGTTCAAGGACCTAGCCCGCAACGTGGACGTTGTCATAGAGAACTACGACCCCGGTTTCCTGGACTCTCTGGGCATCGGCTACCGGCAACTCCGCAAGATCAACCCCCGATTGGTATATTGCGGCATCACCGGCTTCGGCCAGTTTGGCGAAGAGTCGGAAAGGAAGGGCTTCGAAACCGCTACTCAAGCCATGAGTACCCTTTCTTCGTTCACCGGCGCCATCCGCTACGACGCCGACTCGGCCGAAGAGGCCCAAGAGGGCTCCACTCCCACGCGCGTAGGCTGGCCCATCGGAGCGATCTCCGGAGGGCTGGGGGGCGCCATCGCCATCTGCGGCGCTTTGTTATACCGGAAACGCAAATCTGGCAAAGGCCAGATGATCGACGTGTCGTCATACGGTCTAATGATGCGGTCTTCCGATTGCAGCTTCTCCTGGTACAGCTCAACCAAGGAGATCCGCGGACCGTACGGTAACTGGGACATGTCCTTGTGTCCCTACGGCCTGCACCGAACCAAGGACGACCGCTACGTCGTTGTCGCCGGCGTCGGGCGGCTTTGGTGGGCCATCTGCGACGCCATCGGCACCGAAAACAGCGATATCCTGAAAAACGCCTTTGCCGAAAACAGCATCCGCATCCTCTGGACCCCCCAGCAGCAGATCAACGAAGAGATCGACCAGTGGACGGCCCAGCTCACCGCCCGGGAACTGGACCAGATCGGGATCGACGGAGGGTTTGCGGCCGGCGCCGCCCAAAACATCGCTGAGATCTGCGCCAGCCCCCACTTCGTGGACCGGGCTAGCATCCTTGAGGTGGAAGACCCACTGTACGGCAAAGTCCTGATCCAAGGCACACGGCCTAGCTTCAGCGGCTCTCCGGGACGCATCAAGTGGGTGTCCAGGCCCATGGGCTGGGACAACGAAACTATCCTGAAACGCTATTGCGGCCTATCGCGGGACGACCTGGCGCGGCTGGAAAAGGACGGCATCGTCAGCCATAAGGGTGGTTCGCCTAACCTGATCACATTGCAGAGAACCCCGGTGTCTAGCAACGGTCACCACGTCAGTTCGGACCAGTCCCTGGTGGCCCGGGCCAGAAACGGCGAGGAATTGACCGAGGCCGAAGAGGATTCCCTTTCTTACGATGATTTCTGCCGCTACATCTACGACCAGAAGACCGTCAGCAAGAAACCCAAGATGCTGGACGGCATGCGCCTTATTGACTTCACCACCATGATCCTGGGCCCCTTCCAGTGCGCCATGCTGGGTGAATTGGGCATGGAAATCATCAAGCTCGAGTTTCCCGGCCGCGGCGACGCCATGCGCTACTCCGGACCACCCGAGGACCAAGGGGGGTTCCTACGATGGACCGAGGAAGCCAGCGGCACGAAAGCCGAAGGCATCCTGGGAGAAGGCGTGACCGAAGAGGTCTTGCCCTCCACCGGCTCCGGCCTGGGATGGCTGGATTGCGCCCGGAATAAGATTCACGTGTCCCTGGATGTCCACCCCGGACCGGGCGCGGATATTCTGAAGAACCTGGTAAAGAAATCCGACGTTCTGGTGGAAAACGTCCGAGGCGGTACCATGGATGCCTGGGGCATCGGCTACCGGCAACTGTCCAAGATCAATCCAAAATTGATCTACGCCGCATCCAACGGGCCGGGGCAATGGGGCCGTGACGACCTGCCCCGCGCCTCCTACGACATCCTAGCCCAGGCAATGGGCGGAAGTGTCTACATAACCGGCCACCCCGACGGCGAGCAATTGAAAGTCCCCATATGGGTCGCCGACTATTTTGGCGGCGCCACGGCGACGTTGGGAATACTGATTTCCCTACTGTTCCGGGAAAAGAGTGGTGAGGGCCAGATGGTGGAGAACTCCCAGTTGGAAGCCATCACCCGGTTCCTTGGCCCCGGAATCACCTGGTACGGCAAGACCGGCAACATCCAAGAACGGTATGGCAACCGGCACCTCTGGGTTTGCCCCGACGGCATCGTCAAAGCAAGCGACGGCTACGTGGCCATCGGCGCCGACGACAATGCCTGCGTTTCCCTGTGGCAGTGCATCGGGAGCAAGGCGGACGGACTGGCGGACAAGTACCCAACCAACGTCGACCGGGTAAGTGAATCCGCCCAGGACGAGATCTACGGAGTCATAGAGGAGTGGGCCGCTGGGAAAACCGTGGCGGAGATCGAGTCGCTGGCCAAGCGGCACGGGTTCGGCGCGTGTCCCGTCAAAAACTCGGAAGACGCCTGTTCCCAGATCCACTACGAGGAAAGGGGAGAGATCCAGCAGATCAACGACCCCTGGTACGGCAGCCTAAAGACCCAGGGACCGGTACCTCTGTACTCGGGCACGCCGGGTTACATCGAAGTAGCGGGCAAGCCGATCGGGTGGGATACCGAGGACGTGCTCCGAAGGTTCTGCGGATTCACCTCCGAGCGAATCAAAGAGCTAGAAGAGCTTCACGTTATAGGCAAAGTGGCTGGAGCCGAGAACCTACGGGACTGGTGGTAGGCGACTGCTACGCCCATATCAACGGGGGACCCAAGATCCCTTCCCCCTCGATGGGGGAAGGTTAGGATGGGGGTGACGGCGGTGCGGCGGCGCCACTGCCCATGATTAAGAAGACCGCTTCTCCCCCTCAACGGGGGAGAGTTAGAGTGGGGGTGATGACGGTACGCCGCCACCACTACCCATGATTAGGAAGGCCGCTCCTTCCGCTCAATCTCTCGTTCCGCAGCTTTGTTGCGTAACACGCGGCCTTTGTCCGGTGTGTCGTCTTTAACAAGGCCGTGCATTTGCAAGCCTTCGTGGTCTGACGGTAAGTGTTCAGTTATGGGGACTCCGTCCTCATTAACGAACAGTAGTCAATGGCAATATTTGTAGATATGCATGTCGTCGCAGGGACAGATCCACGTCCGGTGTTTGACTTCCTCGTTCTTGTCCGGGTAGAAACGGCACGGACACAAGGGCTTGCCGAGTTCATCGGCGTGCCGGGCCAATCCCAGGATGACGTCCTCTGCGACCTCTTCTATCGGATGCGTGAAAGTGCCCGATTTCTCGGTAAACTTCTCGACCATGTTGCGAATCTTCGCCACAGCTTTTTCACTAGGATCTGGAAGAGGCATATCTAGACTCCTTACAGCCCATGGATACCGGCGACTCGCGGCTGGTGCGTTTCAAATGCCGATATAGGGCAGGAATGTAAACCAACCAGCGGAGAGTAAGAGACGGAGATTAAGATACCAGATTGGGGCCCAAGCCGCCGAGTTATTAACCGTCTATAACCCAAGTCCTCTGGCAGTGGTGCGTAACGCTTAGTATACACCACCGCAACGAGGGTCCATGCACGGTACCGGCTTGCATCATATCGCGACGCCGTCCGAAACAGCGGACGCACCGCTGGTCAGGTATTTGTGCCCGGCGAACTCAGTTACAGATCTCTCTGACAAAGTCCCAGCTACCGCCCTGGAAAGAACACGCAAGGGCCTCCGCCTGCTTCAAAGTCTTTTGCAATTCCTGGTCACTTATCCCTTGACCCAGTTGTTCTTGCAGACCGGCGATGGTCTCATCACCCAGAGCAGAACTGATCTTTTCGATGTCTTCCTGAGTTAAGTCCTGGGGCAAGTCTTGGCCATAGGCCGGTAGCAACGGAATAATCGTAGACGGCACGCCCTGCTCTGCCGGTTCATCGCTCTTGAACTTATCCAGAACTCCTAAGACGCCCTGTATCGCCAGGATCAAAGCGAAAGCCGAGACCGCCATTATTACGAGATTGGTTACCTTTTTGCCGCTCATTTCTCCACGAAAAAGCCCCGGTTTACCACCGGGGCATCATTATCAGGTTGGATCCCAGGTTAACCCGGCCTACTTTGCGATTGTACCAGCAACGATACCGGCGAGGATAGCCAGAATTCCAACAACCGACAGCAACTCGATCACGCCGATCTTTCCAAGGCTCCAGAATCCCGGATGCGGAAGGGGCTGCTGAGTTTCGTCCTCAATATACCCAACCCTCATAATCATCAACCCTCTGTAAGTCTATATTTCCGTCAGGGCAGGAATCTACCCTGATATCTTGCTCCGTCGCAGAATCCCTGACATCACCCTTTGGGGTGATAATGGTGGTGACAAAATGGCTAGCCCTTTACGCCGGACGATGCCGTTGAATATCGGACGGCTATCCCGACCGGAATGGCTCATTACCGTTCAGTGGCGGTTAATAACGTGGCGTTACCCTATGATAGTATGGAGCAGTGTAGGGATTGCGCAGAGACCGCAGCTCACACTCCGAAGAACCCACACCTTCTCGCGGAAACGGGGCGATGACTTTATTTTCCAAACAATTCGCCGGTGAAACCAGGCAGATAACCTATCTGGTTATAGAGGTCCAGCGGAAGTCGGACGGTCTTATCAAATTGCTAGAAGACGTTGGGCCTCAAAGTGAAGAAGCAGATCTGAAATCCGCTATGCTAAACAGATTGACGGGGATCGAAGACACGCTCCGCGAGTTGACATTGCTGTGCCGGGAAGCTTCAGCTTAGGGTCACATCCGGGATCGGATCGAGGCTGGAATCGGTACGCAACCTGCTTGAGTATTTGATGATAAAAGTTAAGGCAGTGGTTGAACAGATCCGGAGTTGGGTCACCTCATGGGAAGGCGCGCCACAAACCTTGAAAGGCCGAATATTGGCGGTAGCTGTCATTTGGCCTCTGTTCCTGATTCCCATCGTGCTGTACGGCTGGGTCCTGCCAACAGCCCAAGCCCGGGAAATAACCGCCACCTTCTTGATGGTTCTGGTCATCGTGGGCGACATCGCGGTATTGAGCCTGGTGACCATAATGCTCCTCTTCGCGAAAGGAAACTTGTGTACAACGGAACCGCAGTCTCAACCCTAGGCGTTCCCACGCCACGCTCGTCGTTAGCTTGTCGAATCGCCGTGGCTGGCATTCGTTCAGGTCGTATCATTTTACCGATATAGAAAAAATGGGGCCTGTATAAGCCCCGTTTGTAAAAGTTCTATGGGTTCGTGTTAGTGATCACACCCCATTGGCGATCCCCGCCTCTTCCAAAATAGCGGGAATCCCCTGCTTCTCCGCCTCGGTGAGTGAGCGCAGTGGACGGGACACCGTGTCGCTGTCCAAGATTCCCATGTGTTTCAAAGCCGACTTCATCCCCGAGAATGCGGCAGCATTCGGCCCTCCCCCTTTGGCCAACTGAGCGATCTTGCTGGCAGCGATCAGCTTGGCGTTGCACTCTTTAACCGTCTCCATGTCTCCGGCCTCGCCCGCCTCCCAGCCGCGGGACGCCGCGTTTGCCGCAAGATTGGCGATGGCAGGGATGACGCCGTGCGCTCCCAGCGCGGTCGATGTGGTGATACGGGAAACCGTTCCCAAGAACCGCAGCAGATTCAAACCGCCTTGCTCGCACAGCACGTTGAGTTGCGCGAACGCCTCTCCGGCCCCGGAACTGTCTTTGACTCCGACAACAGCTCCTTCGCTGGCTAGGGTTGCGATGGTGTTGGGTTCTACTACTGTTTTGACCGTCGGGGGAATATTGTAAACCCACAAGGGCAATCCCGACCGGTCGCTGATGTATCTGTAGTGGTCCAGCAACTCGTCTTGAGCGTTATTGTAGTAATACGGAGGCGTCACCGCGATAGCGTCTAGCTCCATCTCCTGCACGGCCAGGGCCAGTTCCAAAGACAGTTGGGTGCTGGGGCAAGAAATATTCCCGATGATTGGGACGCGGCCGGCAACTTCGTCCACCACTGTCTCCACGCTGACAAGACGCTGCTTATTGGACAGGTTGGCGAACTCTCCGGTGGTCCCGGAAACCCAGATGCCGTGGGCGCCGTTGTCGATCAGATAGTTGACCAACCTTCGCATGGAATTAGTGTCCACGGTTTCGTCAGAGTTCAGCGGTGTGAGGATCGGGACTATCACTCCCCGGATGTCCTTGCTTGCCATGATGTCTCCCTGCTTATTTGTAGTCTTGGTAGCCAACATTTTTGGCCGACCCATTGTCGCACTAATCTTTACCGGATGCGAGTCGCTCGGCGCGAGACACCGTCCCCAAGCTCAATAACTCTTGTACCTCCCGACGGGCAGGAGTAGCATGGACCCACCTCTTGGGGCCAGGCTTAATGGCCAGTGCCGGATCGATGAGATTCCCGGCGGGACGGCCCTTCGACAGGCTCAGGGCGAACGGAGATGAGGACTCCTACCGTTCGTGGTGAGCTTGTCGAACCACCACCTTACACAGTATTGAGGAGGCCCGCGTGAAGATCACCAATATCGAATCTTTCATCGTTGACGCCGGATGGCGGCCTTGGATATTCGTGAAAGTCGAGACCGATGAAGGAATCACCGGCTATGGCGAGTGCAGCGACCAAAGGACCCCGCATGGCGTGGTCGCCACGATCAAAGACCTGACGCCGGTGCTCATGGGCCAAGACCCAAGGCCTTTCGAGATGCGCTTCTGGGACATGATTCGAGCCACCCGGCAGAGCCCTGGGGGCATCGCCGCCAAGGCCATCGCCGGGATCGACTGCGCTCTGGTAGACATCAAGGCCAAGGCACTGGGCATCTCCGTAACCGAGTTGTTCGGCGGCCCCACCAGAGATACGGTACGTGTTTACTGGTCCCACTGCGGCACCTCCCGCGCAAGGGCCCACGAGCTGATCGGCGTGCCGCCCCTGCGCACCTTGGAAGACGTAGCCGACCTGGGACGAGAGGTGGTGCAGAAGGGGTTCACCGCCCTGAAGACCAACATCGTCATCCCCGGCGAGCCGGCCACGGTGTACGGCGGAGGCTTCGCCCTCGGCGGAGGCACCACCGATGGGACGATTTCCACCCCGGTCCTGCGCCACATCGAAAACTTGATCGGCACCTTCCGTGACGCCGTGGGACCCGATGTGGACATCAACCTAGACCTGAACTTCAACTTCAAGCCCGAAGCCTGCATGCGCATCGCCAAAGTGCTGGAGCAGTTCAACATGCTTTGGCTGGAGATAGACATGTACGACCCGGAGGCCATATTGCAGATCAAACAGTCCACCAGCACCAAGATATGCACCGGAGAAAACCTTTTCTACATGCGGGAGTTCCTGCCTTATTTCGAGTCTCGAGCGGCCGACGTGTTCATGATTGACGTCGCTTGGAACGGTTACAGCCAGTCCAAAAAGATCGGCGACCTGGCCGAGGTTTATCAACTAAACGTGGCGCCCCACAACTACTACAGCCATATGTCTACCTATATGTGCGCCAGCCTTTGCGCCACCCTGCCCAACGTCCGCATCATGGAGATAGACATCGACGACGTGCCCTGGAAGGACGACTTGGTAACCCAGCCGCCGGAGATCATCGACGGCTATATGACCGTCCCCAAGACCCCGGGTTGGGGCGCCGACCTGAACGAAAAGGAGTTGGTCAAACACCGTTGGGACAAGTGATCTAGCGACTAGACTCTCGTCTTCCCGGCAAAAGCCGGAATCCACGACAGACCACGCCCATCCACAGAAAAACGGAGGTGGCCGCCATGGCCGATCTTACCCACGATGAACTGCTAGCCTTGGCCCGCGCCGCCATGATGAAGATTCCCGAGGAGGACGTTGAGCATCTGACACTGCGCTTCAACGCGCTGATGGAATCGTTGGAGGTCTTGGACCAGTATCCGTTGGACGGGGAATTGGCTCTGCCCGCCCTGCCCCACCCTTTCCAAGTGACTTCAAGCCAGCGGCCGGCGGGTTCGCCACCTTCGTTCGAGACAGAATCCAGTGACCCCCTGGCCTACAAGCCCATCACTGAGCTGGCCCACCTGATCCGCACCAAGCAGGTGTCTCCGGTAGAGCTGACCAACTTATATCTGGAACGCATAGACCAGTTTGACGGTCAACTCAAGTCCTATATCACGGTGCTCGCTGAAGATGCCCGGCGGGAGGCTGCGGCAGCGGAACAGGCCTTATCCGCAGGGGAAAAACTCGGCCCTTTACATGGGGTCCCCCTGGCCTTCAAAGACGAATTCTACACCAAAGACGTGCTAACAACCTGCGGATCTATCATCCTGTCCGAGTTCTTCCCGGACTATGACGCCACCGCCGTGGCCCGAACTCGCCAGGCGGGCGCGATCATGCTGGGGAAGTTGAACATGACCGAATGGGCCACTCCCCTTACGCTGGAGTTCCCCTTCGGTCACCCTCGCAACCCCTGGAACACGGACCATGACGCGGGCGGCTCCAGCACCGGCTCGGGCAGCGCCACCGCCGCGGCACTCTGCGCCGGCGCCCTGGGCGAGGACACCGGCGGCTCCATCCGCCGCCCGGCATCCCACAACAGTTGTGTGGGTCTGCGGCCGTCTTGGGGACGGGTCAGCATGTACGGCGTCATACCCGGCGTGTGGACCCAGGACACGGCCGGCCCGCTGGGGCGCACCGTTGCCGATTGTGCCCTGCTGATGAACGTGATCGCCGGCCATGATGCCAACGACCCCCTCTCGGCCAACCTGCCCGTTCCCGATTACCTGTCCGTCTTGGACGGCGACGTTAAGGGAATGCGCATCGGCGTTATAAAAGAAATGATGGAAGCAGACCACCTGCACCCGGAGGTGCAAGCCCGCGTAGCCGAGGCGTTGCGGCGTTTCGAGGGGTTGGGGGCAATCGTGGAGGAAGTATCCCTGACCATGGTCAAGCTGACCAACATCATCAGCGGCGCCGGGGGGGCCGACCGCACGGCACTACAATGGAAGAACCTGATGGAGAACCCACATCAGTACGACGTAGCTTCGCGCCGGTTCAATCTTTTGCCAGGATTGATTCCGGGGTCCATCTACCAACGGACCTTGCAACTACGCAGCCTGTACCGACGCCAAGTCCTAGACGCCTGCGAGCGGTACGATATTCTGGTTACGCCTTCCCAGCCCACACCGCCTCCCAGTATCGAAGACACCAAAAAGCCCCTGACATCTCGAGAGCAGGCGATGAACGACCTGAAAGCGTTCTCCTTCTCCAACGCCGCCGCCATCTCCGGGATACCCGCTATTTCGGTGCCTTGCGGCTTCACCGGGGATGGGCTACCCGTCGGCCTGCAGATCATGGCCAAGCGCTACGATGAGGAAACGGTCTTGCGCGCCGCCTTCGCCTACGAGCAGAACACCTCTTGGCACACCATGCGGCCGCCGGTGGGAGACGCCTAAGGCACAGCGTCGGCTAACCGCTTCCCCTGTAATCGTAAACCGGAATCCTATCGGTGCGTGATGAGATCTTCTCCCAGTTCCTGGCGAGCTTGTCGAAAGACGGACGCCGTGGACACTAAATCCCGATTCCCTCTATACTATCGCCTGCAATCTAGCCCGGAGGAGCACCAGAAGCTTATGAGCCTGTTGTTTACACCTATCACAATTCGAGGCGAGACCATCCCCAACCGGGTGTTTGTCTCGCCGATGTGCCAGTACTCGTCCGACACCGAGGATGGGCGCCCCGGCATCTGGCATACCATCCACTACGGCACCCGGGCGGTAGGCGGCGCGGGATTGGTAATGGTCGAGGCCACCGGCGTTCAAGCGGAGGGTCGAATCTCGCCCCGGGACTTGGGCATATGGTCGGACGCCCATGTCGATTCTTACCGGCCCATCGTCGACGCCATCAACAGCCGTGGCGCAACGCCGGCCATTCAGCTTGCCCATGCCGGCCGGAAAGCCTCCCATGACACGCCTTGGGCCGGAGGCGCAACTTTGGGCCTTGACCAAGGTGGATGGGAGGTTATGGCGCCCAGTCCCATAAGATTCCAGGATAACTACGCGGAGCCCAATGAGTTGTCCATCGAGGACATTGACGGGGTGGTAGCAGACTTCGCCAGCGCGGCGAGGCGGTCGGTGGACGCAGGTATGCGGGTGATTGAGCTGCACATGGCCCACGGCTATCTGGGATGCTCCTTCCTATCGCCCTTGTCCAACAAACGACAAGACCATTACGGCGGCTCCTTGGAGAATCGCGCCCGCTTCCCGCTGCAAGTCGTCAGGGCGGTCCGGGAGGACATCCCGGAATCAATGCCATTGTTCGTCCGAGTCTCCGCTACGGAGTACGTGGAAGGCAGTTGGAACATTGACGAATGCATCGAGCTTGCCAAGTGGCTCAAGGACGAAGGAGTCGACTTGATCGACTGCTCGTCGGGAGGCAACTCCCCCGATCAAGTCTTGAAGCCTTTCCCCGGATACCAGGTACAGTTCGCCTCCCGAATCAAGAAAGAAGCGGAGATTGCCACGGGAGCGGTAGGATTGATCACCCAATCGAAACAGGCTGAAGAGGTGTTGACCAACGGAGATGCCGACGTGGTTCTGCTGGGCCGGGAGTTGTTGCGCAGCCCTTATTGGCCCATCAACGCCCGGGCCGAGCTTGATGACGAGATCGGTTGGCCTTCCCAATACCTGCGAGGCCGAGAACTGGCCCAGTTTGCCCCGCCATCCCGGTAGCAAACCGGATCTCCTATTTCTTCCTTAATTTCATCTGAACCACCTCTTTCCCCAAAGTAGAGGGGCCGGGGCGAGGGTTAGGCGTGCTCAAAGAAGGCCGTGAAATTCTCCGTGCCGTTCCACCTGACCGACTTGGTTTCCTCGCCCACCAAGGATATGTCTCCCATGTCTTCCAGGAGTTCGATGTGGCTGATGGCTTCGGAGAACGCCATGCGGAAAAGTTGGTTGTCCAACGTCAAGTGGGGGAACAGCTTCCGGGTCACAGTGGCCAGGTCCAGGGACTCCTTCTTCACCATGTCTATAAGGTCCTGGCACCTGTCCCGGTGATGGTCCGCTATGACCAAAGCCCGGTCCAGGCCAATGGGGTTGAACTTGCCCCGGAAATAGGCCCGGTGGGCCGGCATAACGGTAATGTCGCTGCCTAGAGTGGCGACCCGTTTGAGGGACCTGATGAACGTCTTCAGTCCGTAGTAGCGGTTCTCGTATTGGTAGCCTTCCGGCAGTTCGTCCCGGAATATCTCATAGGTTAAGCTCACACTGGGATGAGGCGTTATCAGGGGGAGGATATGGTCGCCGGAGAATAAGACCCGGTTGTATAGGATGCACAACTCGTCGGGAGAGTGGCCCGGCGTGTAATAAAAAGTGAAATCCTCGGAAACAGTCCCGTCAACGACCGGATTGGTTAGCGAAAGCTTCTGGCTCAACTCCTGGTGGTCCTTTATCCTATCGTCCCACTCCGAGTCCTTGGACTCAGGGAGATCGATAAAACGCTGCCGCCAGTCGGTATCCGCGTCCCGGCGGCCTACGCCCAAAAGCTTGCCATAGACTTCGTGGGCCCAAAGCTCGGCGCCACTGCGGGCAACGACATCGAAGCAGTTGCCGTCATGGTCCAGGTGGCCGTGGGTAACCACAACCCGGTCCACCGCGCTCAAGGGATATCCAACGTATTGGAGACCTTCCTCCAGGTGTTGCACGGTACCGTTGCTACCGGTGTCCACCAGGGTCAGATGATCTCCTTCCACCACGTAAACCCAGGTGGGCCCCAGAGGACTATCCCAAGCTTGTGGCACACCTATACCATGAATCACGACCCCGTCGGGATAGGTGAATTTCACCACCATGCGATTGCCGGCGTCATCTCCGGATTTGATAATCTCGGGCTCCATGGGCACTCCTAGTTCAAGATACCAGGGTCATTCCAGACCCAAAATAACAAGTCCCACTGATTGTTACGAATTCCACCCCCATGGTAATCCCAGCGCCCAGACACTATCAAGGGGTAGCCGGGTTTCGATATTTCCGTGGCCGATTCGATCCCGTCCAAGAGTCAGCCGGCTGATTGCGGGCGCAAACTTATTTAGGTTGCCACCCGATTGTTTGATGTATCCGCAAGGGTATAATAATTAACAACCGTACCTAACGTGGACGATTCCAACGTTCTCTGGCCGGGCCTGATCTGGACAGATCTAGCATCCAGTCCAGTTCGTTCGGGCTATGGCGTTCGATGATTTGACCCGAAGCAAAAAGGAAGAGCCATGAAGATCGGAGTTAGTGGCGTAGCATCCAGCCGGCATGGAGACATCGGCGTACTGGCCCGGAAGGCGGAGTCGTTAGGATTTGAATCCATCTGGCTACCTGAACATCCGGTCGTTCCGGTTAATCACAACACCAAATACCGGGGGACCGCCGATGGATCCATCCCGGAGTTCATGAGCCACCAGATCAACCCATTCATCGGCCTGACCTTTGCCGCCGCAGCCACCACAACTCTGAAACTGGGCACTGGCGTCTGCCTGGTAACCGAGCACAATCCCCTGGACCTAGCCAAGCAGATATCCACGCTGGACCACTATTCGGGGGGCCGGTTCATCTTCGGCATCGGCACCGGCTGGTTCCGCGAGGAAAGCGAAATAATGGGCGCGGACTTCGACCATCGTTGGACCCAGGCTCGGGAACACGTGCTCGCCATGAAGGAACTGTGGACCAAGGACACCGCCGAATTCCACGGCCGGTACGTCGACTTTCCTCAAGTCCGTTGCGAGCCCAAGCCCGCGCAAAAACCTCATCCCCCGGTAATGCTGGGAGGCAACGCCGCCAACGTTTTCAAACGTGTAGTGCAATGGGGCGACGGTTGGATGCCCACCGGCGCGACCCCCGAAGACATCGTTAAGGCTCGCGCCTCTCTTTCAGAGCTGGCCGAGGCGGCTGGACGGAATCCCAGTTCGATCAACATAACAGTGCATAGCCAACCAGCTGATAAAGACTTGATCGCCCAGTTTGAAAAGGCTGGAGCAGACCGGGTATTGATGCGGTTGGCGGGTTCGGACCAGGCGGAACTCCTGGCCGATCTGGAAGAGACGGCCCGAATAGTTCTTCGCTGAGCGACTTACTTACGCCGGCCGGCATCGTAGATTATGAATAAGAGCGCCCACGTTTACAGATGGCTCCTGCTGACCACCCTGTTGTTGTTGGAAGTGGTGGCTTGCAAACCGGCCTCGACCGTTTTCTTGGACTCCGGCCCCCTGGTTCCGGCGAAAGTAGTCAAGGTCATCGATGGGGACACCATCGAAGTTCGTATGGGTGACTCCGACTACCTGATCACCCACCTGGGAATCGACGCTCCCGAAACTCTAGGCAACGCCAAACCTGGCGACATCCTTGGAGACGGGTCCTTCGCGGCCAAAGCATCGCAACGCAACAAAGAGCTCGTGGGCGGCCAGACCGTCTACCTGGAAAGGGACGTGAGCGAGACCGATGGCCGGGATGGGTTGCTGAGATATGTCTGGCTGGAAGACGGTAAGATGGTCAACTCCGTGCTGGTGGCGGAAGGCTACGCCAGGGCCGCTAGCCTGCCTCCCGACACCTTGTATGCGGACCAACTCCTGGAGCTTGAGCAGGGGGCCCGCCGGAATCGTTTGGGCTTATGGGCTTTGATTCCTGAAGAAGAGTCAAAAACCGAGCCTGGTTCCTAGGCGTTTAATATTCTGGAGAGTGAAATGGTTTGAAACGGCACAATGCCGCGGTCGTCTCAACGGCGATCGCCCACATCCTGGCCTGGGTGGCTGTCATCGGGTTGGTATTTGGCCCTGTCTACCAGGGAGTATCTGTAACCGCATCGGCTCCTGGCGCCGCCGCCAACGAGCCCACCAAGACCACCGCCACGCTTATCGAAATTAACGGATGGGGCGTGCTGCCGATACTGCTGGTCCCCGCCGCGCTAACTGGGTTGGCCTTGGTAACCATCCTAAAAACAAATTCCGGCCAAACCAGGCGCAGGGTGCTCGTGTGGGTCGCGTCAGTTCTACTCCTGGGGTTCTGCATCTTGGGAAGTTTCTCGATCGGAATATTTTACCTGCCGTCAGCCCTGCCCCTTGTATTTTCAAGCATCTTGGTCGCGCGAAGCCGGGTCAGGGCATCTAGGGCTGGTTAGGAGAAGGATGTGGGGCCATTGATCGTAGATGCCATCTGCTTTAGGCTACCAGCGGCATAACTCTTAGAGGTGAAATCTCATGCCCGGTGAAAAGCTATCCGTGGTGATCGGGATGCCGGAAGGCTATTGGAACCTGTTTGATGAAGAGACCACGGCGAGGCTTTTAGATCCACACCCAAACGTCGTCGTCGAAACCGCGAGGGACGCTGAACAATTCTTCGAAAAATTGCCCCGGGTCGACGGTGTGATGGTCGTTCGGTTTGGGATTCCCAAAGAGGTGCTGCACCAAGGCTCACGGCTCCGCTGGGTTCATTCTATCCCTGCGGGAACCGATGACTTGTTGACCCCAGAGCTTATCGCTGCTGAGCACGTCGCTAGAACAGCTTCAAAGGGACCTCATTCGCCACTGATCGCCGAGCATACGGTACTACTGATTTTATCGTTGGCAAGAGACATGCCTGCAATGGTTAAAGATCAGGAAGAGCATCGCTGGGTAAGGGACGACAGAGGTAATGTTCCTCGTGTATCAACCCAGATGCTTGGCAAAACGATAGCAATATTGGGTGTGGGTCAGATCGGCGAGAACCTGGCCCGGATGTGCAAAATTGGTTTCGGCATGAATGTATTGGGCATGTCCCGTACCACCCGCGATAGCAAGCACGTCGATCGCTACTTCGAACGGTCCGAACTCCACGAGGCATTGGGAGAAGCCGATGTGGTAGCCCTCTGCCTCGCGCTTACTCCATCAACCCGAGGGATTCTTGGCAAGGCAGAGTTTGAGGCTATGAAGCCTACGAGTTTCCTCATTAAGACGGCACGGGGCGGGTTGATAGACGAGGACGCTTCGGTTAATGCTATGAACACGGGCATGATTGGCGGCACAGCCCTGGACACCGTAGACGCTGAACCTCTATCAGAGAACAGTCCGCTTTGGGACTTGCCCAACACGATTATCACGCCTCATGTTGCGGCGTTTACCGACGGCGTAGCTAACGAAATGGCAATCTTCTGGATCGAAAACATCCGCCGGTTCGCTGATGGCGAGCCTCTCTTGGGTATCGTCCACCGCCATGAAGGCTATTAGCGACACCAAGGACTGGAGTGTCTCAATGTAGGTATCACCGGCTATTGAGACAAGGTCAGGCCAGGGCTTGGGAGGACGAGGCGTTCCGATATCCGAGGGACAATGGTCTAATCGTCCGCGCCTGAAAGTCCCACCACCGGCGCGAACCGTCTCTCGAATTCATCAGGGCTCATCTTGGCGGCCGTGGCGAGCCGGAGTTTCATATCCGGATCCGCCAAGTCTTCCTTCTCCAATCGAATCATGTAATCCCGGGCTACTTGGTAGCTTTCACTGTGTATATCCACCCGTCGGACGCGGGTACGTTTGGTGATTGGGTCACGTAGCTCTTCGAAAGGCATCACTTTGACTTGTCCATCCTCCAGACACACCAACCCGTCGTCTGCTCCCGTATTATCCGCGGACGCGGATAGCAAGACTCTTACCGCTCCGTGTCCCAACGTGCGGGTGTAATCAACGTCAAAGGGTATCGGAGAAGCCGATCTTAGCTCGTAGCCGATAGTCCTCTCCACTATGCCTAAAGCCTCCCCGCGTTCTTTGAAACGGCTCTGGATCTCGCGCTTGAGGAGCTTGTCCAACGGTATTTCGTCAAGGCGGATGTGCCCGTATTGGTCATAGTTAACCACTACACCCGGCAGATCGGCCAACTCTCTCGGATCGAGCTTCTCAGCGATACCTTCAGCGATGATGGCTAAGCCTCGCTCCCTTCCCATCACCCGGCGCTTTAAGATTGCCCCCTCTAACACATCGCACACTTGGCCAATCGTGATTCGGTCTGACGGGAACTCTTCAGCGATGATCGTGAGCGTGGCCCCGGCGGCCTTCCCCATTCCCAGGGCAAGATGCCCGGCTGAGCGGCCCATTGCGACAACGAAATACCACCGGTTGGTGGTACGAGAATCCTCCATCAGATTCAGCACCAGCCCGGTGCCCACATGCCGCGCCGTTTCATATCCGAAAGTAGGCATGTTGGCGGGCAAGGGTAAGTCGTTGTCGATCGTTTTGGGGACGTGGGCCACCCTTATAGCTCCGGACGCGACCCTGGAAACCTCCGAGGCGCTGAAAGCCGTGTCATCCCCCCCGATAGTCACAAGGTAGTTGATCCCCAGTTCCTTAAGCCCATGGACCACTCTTTGCAGGTGCTCTTCGTTGCGTGTTGGATTGGCCCTGGATGTACGCAGAATAGAACCACCCTGAAAGTGGATATTCGACACGTCGGGGATAGTAAGCCGGCATACGTCGTTAGTATTGCCCTCGATCAGACCGGCAAAACCGGCATAAATACCGATCACTTCAAGATTGGAATTTTGAGCCTCGATAGTTACGGCGCTGATGACGCTGTTGATGCCCGGAGCTGGCCCTCCGCCCACCAGAATGCCGAGACGCCGGGATCCGTTGTTCAAATTAACCATCTCTTTTGCAAACGCTTAACAACACATCGAAGGATTTGCTAACGTCATTCCCTCCGATTAGCGGAGGGAATGACGTTTTGATCTGTTGCGGATTTCTGAACTAAATGCGCTTTTCAGACAATTATATCAAGAATACAAGATATATTCCCGTGTGTAAGACTCCATAGGGCGGAATAATTTCCGTATTACGACATTTTATATCGGTCTAACCGGACAGATCGCCGAAACTACTCGGCGCCCTAGCTCCGGCGAGAATATGGTCGTTCCGGAACGGCGGCCGCGGGTTTATGTGGTGTTCCGCGGCTTGGTAAAGAACACCGCCTTGCCAGAGGGAACCTGGCAACTCTCCCGGCCCGTGCCAAAGGCCGCTGCGATTAATTATCGAGTCTCAATATGGGCCATGAGAATCAAGTTAAGCCTTTGTTTCATGTCCTATAAAAGGCAATCGGCGCGTTGGCATCAAAATCGGCTCAAAAACGGCCTTGCACATTGCTCAAACATTATGTTAAGAGGATAGTAACTTTTGAAATAGCCGGGTGGCGGAATCGCACCCTACAGCCACTAAACTCAGAGCGCTTGAGGGTCACCTGAACGGGGGAAGGGGGACAACGTGTTTAAAAGAAAGCCTGTTGAGACCAACAATCAGAGTGGCGAGGTCTACGCCGTTGAAACCACCAACTTAACCAAGATATTCCAGCGGCGCTGGATAGCGGCCAACAGCATCAGCTTCAAGATTCCCAAAGGGTCCGTCTTTGGTCTGGTAGGGCCCAATGGAGCCGGCAAGAGCACTACCCTGCGCCTTATCCTTGGATTACTGCATCCCACCGCCGGAGAGGTTAAGGTGTTCGGCGAGACTATGAGCTTGTCCACCGGCCACCTGCGCCGCCGCATAGGATACCTGCCCCAGGGCGAGCACTATCCCAAGAACCTGACCCCCATCAACTACCTTGAGTTGGTGGGCAAGCTACGTGGGATGCCCCGCAAGGAGTGCCACCGCCGCATCTCGTCGCTGCTCCACGCCGTGGATCTATTGGGCGCCGCATCGACTCGAATCGGCAACCTTTCGGCCGGCATGACCACCCGCATGGCCATCGCCGCCTCCATGGTCAACGAGCCGGACCTTCTGCTGTGGGATGAGCCCACCGCCGGCCTCGACCCCACGGGCCGCAAGTACGCCTTGGACCTGATCCAAGAACTGAAGAGCCAAGGTAAGACCATGATTATCTCCACCCACCTGCTACCCGACGCCGACAACGTATGCGACTACATCGGGGTGTTGAACCAAGGTAAGGTAGTCTTTTCTGGCTCAGTCCTGGAGATGAAGCAATTCGTGCGGGAAAACGTGGTGGACCTGGGACTTGCCGGGGACTTGAAAGGGTTCCTGGAAACCTTGTCTGCCCACCCTCAGGTCATCCGGTGGGAGCGTCTGAGCCCGGACGTCATCCGGGTCAACTTCAGCGACAACAAGGACTTCTCCCATCAGCTTAGCCGGTTGATAGATCTGGTCTCCCGCTCATCGGTGGAACTACTGTCCATCCGCTCTGGCGGAGAGATCGAGGACGCATTCCTCAAGCGATTGGAGGCTGACCGGGCGAAGGGATTCAGCCGAGTCTTCGAGGACCAACCCTCCCCTCAAGACCAGGAAAGCCGGTCCACGATCACCAAGCCCGCCTACCCTCCGGCGGAGGAGCCAGTGAACGGATCCCACGACGCGGCGGAGGGGCAAGCGAACGGAGCCCACGACGCGGCGGAGGGGCAAGCGAACGGAGCCCACGACGTGGCGGAGGAGCAGAAGGTATGACCCCGTTCATGATCTTACTGGAAGAAGACCTGGCGGCCATGATGCGTTCTTGGACGGTGTGGATGTGGCTGGCTATCAGCGGCGCGGGAGGCTTGGCAGGCGTAGTATTCGCAGCGACCTTCGACCAGGAAAGCACCTCGTTCATATTGGGCTGGTTCCTGCTGCTGTACGTGGCTCTGGGGAGCTTCATGGTCATGATTATCAGCTCCGCCTCAGGCGGCATCGACCCCAGGACCTTGGGCGATTCCATCATCAGCCACGGGGTCACCCCCGCCCAGTTCGTGCTGTCCCTGCTGACCGCCCGGGCTCTTACCGTACTGGGCATGTCCTTGCTCGTCATCACTCCGGTCGCTTTCGCCATGATGGGCGGCGGACTCTCCAACGACTTGGCTTCCAGCGGGATTCTCATTGCTCTTATGTACACCGGGCTGCTCTTTACCGTGCTGGTTTTCCTGAGCGTTACCTTCAGCGCCGTTGTCACCAATACCCCCGGCTCTTTGGCGATGATTTACATATTGTGGTATACCGCCATCACGATGCTATTGACCATCCAGGCCGATGGGTTCTCCCCGTCGGGGGTCCTGGGTCGTATACCAGCCTTGCTGCAAGGAGAGTTCGAGTGGTCCCTCCACTTCCCCTTCCTGGTTGCCCTCTTCTTCCCACTGGTCGTCCTCCCGCCCCTGGGCATCCGGATGTTCGGCCAGCGCGATTTCTAGGTTAGCTGTATCTAGGGCCTAGTCAAAACCGTAGTCTAGCCGACTCGGAGCGTAACAAGGGTTCGGCCCAGTAAGCGAAGCATGCTCGCTACGAGGACGATTGCCCGACCTGCGTGGGGCCGTTCCGCGGCTCGGGACCGTCCGTCTGCCCTGGCTGCGGTAGAGTTCTAAGCTACACCTTAGACTAGGGGCTTCTGGATATGTTAGACCCCGTCACACTTCAAGGACGCCATGTTCGGCTCGAACCCCTTTCCCTGGACCATGTCCCTGGTTTGGTTCAGGCTGCAAGTGGATCTCGAGAAACGTTCACTCTTACAACGGTTCCAGACGATACGGCTGCCATGCGTCTATATGTAGAGACAGCATTGGCCGGTAAAGATTCAGGGACCATACTTCCATTCGCGACGATCGATCGCAAGGCTGAACACGTCGTCGGTTCAACCCGGTTTCTTAACGTGCAGTTCTGGGACTGGCCCGCCGGGAACCCGCGGCAACGTGGCAAGCGATTGCCGGACGTGGTGGAGATCGGCGCGACTTGGCTTGGGCCTGATGCTCAGCGGACGGGTATAAACACGGAGGCCAAGCTGCTCATGCTAACTCACGCCTTTGAAACTTGGCTGGTTCATCGGGTTCGTCTACAAACCGACGCCCGCAATGAACGCTCACGCAACGCCATTGAGCGGTTGGGCGCGCAGTTAGATGGCGTGGTACGGGGAGATCGAGTGGCAACCGACGGCACTATCCGGGATTCGGCAGTGTTTTCGATCTTGGATGCAGAGTGGCCGGCGGTCAAACAGCAACTGGCGGCACTCCTGCGCTAACACATTGAATCTTGTCCGCAACTTCAACCATCGGAGTGAACGCATTACAGGAAAGAGTAGCCTCAAAACTGGCGGAGAGAGTGGGATTCGAACCCACGATACAGTCGCCCGTATACCGGTTTTCGAGACCGGCGCTTTCGTCCGCTCAGCCATCTCTCCACAATCAACCAGCATATCCCAGGCGGCATTGGGTTTCAAGGTAACCGTTGCCTCTACGCCACCAGGCCACGAACTTAAAGAAGCGTTGCCAGCTCTTTGAGTGTTGCTCGAATCCATTCACCTCATGCACGTATTACGACCATGGGATGCGGCATTTCGCTTGCCAGGTCCATGGATTCCCGTTATAGTGAAGAGCAGTTCGGCCTGACTTGGAAGTATCCCGTAGTCACGCTATTCACTACTACTAGGCCAAGTGCCTTGGAGTATTTATGTTGACCCAACAAGAGCTAGTGGAGCGATTGAGGGAGTGGGAAGTCCGGGTAACGCCGCAACGTCTCGCCATCGCCGAGGCGGTACTCAACTCCACCGACCATCCATCGGTCCAACAGATATTCGAGCGGGTGAAAGACCATTTCCCGTCCATGACCCTAGCCACTATCTACTCGACACTAGGTGTTCTGCAGAGGAGCGGCCTGATTCAGGAACTGCCCTTCCAGAAGATGTCCCGGTACGAAGCAAACATGGAACCCCACGTCAATCTGGTCTGCATCCAATGCGAGACCGTCATCGACACCGACACCGGGCAGGACGCGGTCCTTCGCCTTAGAAATCGCATCTCCAAGGAGTCCCAATTCGAAGTCGCTTGGCAGCGGGTAGACTTCTACGGGTGGTGCCCCAGTTGCGCCGCCGCCAAACGAGCCGCCCAGACCGCATAGCCGTTAGCGAACGACTCCAACTGCCCCGATACTCGCGGCCCAACCGGCTGATCGCTGAAATCTGAGCGCTGATCGCTAAAATGATTACCGGCGTTGTAGGAATAACCATCTGGACCGATGACCTGGAGCGGATGTTCCACTTCTACCACGACCTGTTGCAACTGCCTCTACATTCCCGCCACGAAGACTTCATCGCCTTCCAGCTGGGAGACATCCGCTTCAACATCGGCCTGCACGGGGAAGTGGAAGGAACATCCCGCGACCCTTACCGGGTGATGCCCCACCTAGGCGTTCAGGACATCCACGCCATCTGTCAGCGCCTGGCGGACCAAGACGTAGAATTCATCCGCCCCCCGGAAATGGAACACTGGGGAGGCTGGATCGCCACCCTAAAAGACCCCGACGGGAATATTTTGCAACTGCTGCAGTTGCCGTAGAGGGCCGCTGGCCACACCTACGTGACCTCTGCTTTTAACTAGCTGTACCCGTCCGGCGATTCAGCCAGATTATTCAGCTTCCTCTCATGGCCGGCGTTGACGTTCTCCAGCGCCTCGGCGGCCCGGCTGGAGATCTACGGCTCGCGACGGCTTTCCCTAATGAATCCGACAATCTCATCTGTGGCCACACCCAGATCCATACCCTTTATGTCCAGAGGGGACCCTTTGGAAGGCTCCGGCCGGATGACAAACACCCGCCCATCTTTGCGCCGAATCCCAACCGCCCATTCCCTATGAGCTTCTTCGAGGACGGAAGCAAGACTCTGCCTTGCCTCAGAATAGGTGTAGACCTTCATCGGCTCACCTCCAGTACATCTGCCCCTGCCTATTTGCTAAATTATAAACATCGCATCCCCAAAGCTGTAGAACCTATACCGTTCTCGAATGGCGGCTTGGTAGGCGGCCAATATTGTTTCCCGGTTGGCGAAGGCCGAGACCAGCATCAGCAGGGTGGAGCGGGGCAGGTGGAAGTTGGTCACCATGGCGTCCACCATACGAAACCGGTGGCCCGGCATGATGAATAGATCGGCCTGGCCCTGACACTCGGCCAGCTGCTCCCGGCCTTGTCGTTCCATCTCTTGGGCCGTGTGCTCCAGCACGCGCACCGAGGTCGTCCCCACGGCGATTATGCGGCGGCCCTCGCTCCGGGCGCGGTTTAACACGTCAGCGGTTTCCTGGCTTAGCTCGTAGTATTCGGTGTGTATCCGGTGCTGGCTAGGATCTTCTTCCTGTACGGGGCGGAACGTGTCCAGTCCAACGTGCAGCGTGACGAACGTCGATTCAACCCCGTGCGACGCTAGGCCGTCCAGCAGGTCTTGAGTAAAATGCAGGCCGGCGGTAGGCGCCGCGGCGCTGCCGGGTTGACGCGCGTACACCGTCTGGTATCGCTCCGGGTCCTCCAGCCTGTCATGGATGTAAGGCGGAAGGGGCATCACACCAAAGCGGTCTATATCGTCCTCGTTGAGCAACCGGATAGTTTTGATTCCGTCCTCACCAGAATCCAACACTTCCACGTCGAAGGCGGCGGGTGTTGATTCAACTCTGATGTGCCCGGCCTGCTCCAAGGTCACGGTCGCTCCCGCTTTTAGGCGGCGACCCGGCCGGGCCAAAGCTTGCCACACCCGCGGACTCTCCCGCTTCAATAGCAGAAATTCCACCTTGCCGCCGGTGTCGGTCCGCCGCCCTCGCAGCCTGGCGGGGATGACCCGGCTCTGGTTGAACACCATGACGTCGCCCGCACGGAGGTACTCAATGATCTGATGGAAATGCTTGTGCTGAAGACGCCCGGTTCCCCGATCCAACACCAATAAGCGAGAAGCGTCCCTGGGCTCAATGGGAATCTGGGCGATAAGGTCCTGGGGAAGATGATAGTCGAAGTCGCTGGTACGCATGGGGTGGAGAGCTTTCAGCGGTCAGCTTTCAGCGTTATTCGTCCGTTCCTGAAGGCTGAATGCTGATAGCCGCTATTCCTCGTTTTCCATCGTCAGCCTAGCAGCGGTTAGAGCGTTGACGAGGAGCATGGCGATAGTCATTGGACCCACGCCACCTGGTACCGGAGTGATGGCTTCGACCTTTTCGGACACTGCCTCGAAATCAACGTCTCCTACCAGGCGGTAGCCTTGTTTACGGTCGGTGTCCACCACCCGGTTGATGCCCACGTCGACGACCACCGCCCCTTCCTTGACCATATCGGCGGTTATACCCAACGGATGGCCCATCGCCGCCACCAGAATGTCGGCTTGCGAAGTGATTTCCGAGAGGTTCTTAGTACGGGTATGGCACACGGTGACGGTGGCGTTCGACCACGGCCGGCGATTCATCAATAGGTTGGCCAGGGGCTTGCCCACGATATTGCTGCGGCCGCAGATGACGACGTTTTTTCCCTCGGGGTCGTATCCGTTGCGCACCAACAACTGCTGTATACCCGCCGGCGTGCCGGGAATGTAGTCGGGTCGGCCCTGGGTCAGCTTTCCCACGTTATAAGGGTGCAGACCATCCACGTCCTTTTGGGGAAGCAAAGTCTCAATCACGGCATATTCGTCGAAGTGGGTCGGTAGCGGTAGCTGGACCAGGATGCCGTGGAAGCGATGGTCGGCATTCAGTTCCTGCAATTTATCTATCAGCGCCGCCTGTGTCGCCATATACGGCAGAGTAAATGTCTCGCTGAACATGCCGACTTCGTCGCAGGCTCTGCGCTTATTGCGGACGTAGATAGCCGACGCCGGGTCGTCGCCAACCAGCACTGCGGCCAGGCCTGGATTGACCTGGTGTTTCTGGAGCAATTCGGCCACACCCACCGCCACTTCGGCGCGGATTTCTTTGGCCAGTGTCCGCCCGTCCAGTATTTTTACCAAAAACGAATCTCCCCCAATTTGCCATGTCAATTCTAGCACGGGCCATCAACGCCCTCAACGACGTAGTAGCGCAGGCTATGAGCATTTCGGTTTCCCTTTTGACTTTGCGACACGGCCAGGCTGACAACTGAAAGCTGATCGCTTGCTTGTCCTTGATAGGCTCGGTGATGCCGCCTATACTGGCTCCATCACTTGAAGAGGCCTAGTTGATGCGCATATGCTCGTTGCTTCCCAGCGCCACCGAAATGGTGTGCGCCCTGGGTCTGGAAGACCAGTTGGTGGGCGTGTCCCATACTTGCGACTACCCGGAGACCGTCGGAGAAAAGCCGGTGGTCAGCCGTAGCATAAGGAATATCCGCCACCTGGAAAGCTCGGAGATAGACGCGATCATCCAGCAGGCCCGAACCAACAATAACCCCCTTTACTGGATCGATGGCGACTTGCTTCGAGAGCTCCAGCCGGACCTGATTATCACCCAGGAATTATGCGAAGTTTGCGCCATCGGCAGTGGATCAGTATTCGAGACCGCCGCCAAGGTCTTAGACTATCAGCCGGAAATAATTACCGTGCGGCCCGCCGGATTGGATGACATCTTCCAGAATATCTTAAACGTCGGCCAGGCGGCCCAGGTTCCCCAGCGAGCACAAGACTTGGTGGATGATTTGCGCCGCCGGATGGACCACGTGACCGGCGGACTCCAAGACATCGAGCTTCGGCCCAGGGTCTTCTGTGTCGACTGGCTGGAACCGCTACGCAACACCGGGCAATGGGTCCCCGAACTGGTGGAGCTGGCCGGAGGCCTGGAGGGACTGGCCGAAAAATGGGGCAAATCCCGCGAGATTCAATGGCGGGAGGTTCTGGACTACCAGCCTGAATACTTGATGGTCATGCCCTGCGCCTTCGAGCCGTCCCGGATATCCGCGGAAACATCCGGATGGCTGACCTCTCTACCTGATTGGACCACGCTATCGGCGGTACAACAGGAACAAGTCTTCCTGTTCGACGGCCGCATCCCTAGCCGCCACGGTCCCAGAGTTATCGACGTTATGGAAGGACTGGCCGAAGCCATGTACCCGGACCGCTTCCCCGGCCTGGCACCCGCGGGGATGTTCGAGAAAGCCGAATCCCTCCTCGGCTAGGGGCATCCAACTTGGTGGGTCACAACCATCACCCGGCACCGGGCGAGTAGCCTCGTCTAGCATCCGGAAAGGGAAATCTCATGCAACCTACCAAGGATTCCAAACTGACATGCCCACATTGCGGCTTCTCGGAAGACTTAGAGATGCCTACTGACGCATGCCAGTTCTTCCACGAATGCGCCAACTGCCATACCGTTCTGCGTCCCAACGCGAACGACTGCTGTGTCTTTTGTTCCTTCGGGGACGTCAAGTGCCCGTCCCAACAAGTATCAGCGGCGCCCCGATAGCCTTTCTCGGTTAGACATCCCCTCGCTCCTTCGCTTCCTTGCCCCCCATAGCCCCCAAGTGTAGAATTACCCAATCCTGCCTACAGGGGATTTCTCATGTACGACAAGCCTATGCTCAGCTTGGACCAGACACGAAGCGCCATGGAAGCAATGCTGGATAAAGCCACCCAAGATCTAGCCCATCCCGTCGCCATCGCCATCGTCGACGACAATGGCGATATCATGGATTTCGCCCGGATGGACCGGTGCCGAAAGGGTCCCCAGCGCATGGCTATGCGTAAGGCCTACACCTGCGCTATCTCCGGCCAGGATTCCAAGGACTATGCCGCCCGAATGGCCAGCCAGGGCCGTACCGTGGCCGAGATGGGAGACCCCATGCTGGCCGCCGTTCAGGGGGGCGTGACCGTACTGCACCCAAGTTCTGGGGCGATTTTGGGCGGCATCGGAGTCAGCGGGCTGGCCGCCGAGGACGATGAAGCCATTGCCAAAGTGGGCTTGCAGGCCCTGGGCCTCTCGGCCTGACCGGAGCGATCAGCGAACAGCAATCAGCTTTCAGCCCCCTCCCAATTTAGAGGCGTGAACCCCGTTTTGGGATCTGACTCGCCTTAGCCGCGAGAGATAGGGGGTAATGGTTCGCTGAGCGCTCAAGGCTGATTGCTGACAACTGGCGACGAAGGAGCGATAATGCCCAATCCCCGATCCGACTATTCAAACATCTTCGAACGTGAACCCCTGAAATTGCCCGGCGGCGCCCGGGTCGTGGTGTGGCCGGTTATCAACGTGGAAGAGTGGGACATCAACGAACCCATGGCCCGCACCGTGTTGCCCGTCCCCCAAGGCCGCAGCGTTATTCCCGATGTCCCCAACTATGCCTGGTACGACTACGGCATGCGGGTGGGATTCTGGCGGATGAAACAAGTGCTGGACCGCCACGGCATTCGGGCGACCGTTAGCCTGAACGCATCGGTGTGCAACACCTATCCCCATCTGGTGGAAGAGAGCCTCAAATCTGGATGGGAGATGATGGCCCACGGCTTCATCCAGCGAATCATCAACGCCGAACCAGACCAGCGGGAAACCATCCGCAAGACCATTAGCACCATCAAAGATTTAACCGGCACGGCGCCCCGGGGTTGGATGGGTCCCGGCCTGGCAGAGACTTTCGAGACGCCGGACATCCTGGTCGAAGAAGGCATCGAGTACGTTTGCGATTGGTGCAACGACGACCAACCCTACGAGATGAAGGTGGAAAACGGACGGTTGGTGTCGGTGCCCTACACGCTGGAGCTTAACGACATCCCCATCTACCTGGCCCAGAATCACAAGTCACCAGAGATATTCGAGCGTGCCCGGGACCAGTTCGACACCCTCTACCGGGAAGGGGCCGACAGTGCGCGCGTGATGTGCGTCTCCACCCACCCATACATCACCGGCGTGCCCCATCGCATCAAGTATTACGACATGATCTGGGAGTACATCCGCCAGTTCGATGGAGTAGTATTCATGACCGGCAGCGAGATTCTGGATTGGTATAACGGCGCGGTCGGGAGCTAGCGGTCAGCGGTCAGCGGTCAGCGGTCAGCGGTCAGCGGTCAGCGGTCAGCGGTC